>FMJZ01001111.1_pt1 | contig 304413 bp, 299 predicted proteins | sample 1987881 | NCBI WGS metagenome assembly FMJZ01 (sample SAMEA4378227, study PRJEB15110) | soil metagenome | biome: soil; feature: Field; material: Soil | place: India | collected 2015-03-11 | depth 0 m
CACCAACACCACCTGCTCCGCCTACACTCAACTTCTCTGCTCGAACCTCTTTCGCTTCTATTACTCTACCAGCTCCTGTGTCAGAGCCGACAATATTACTTTCTCCAACTAAGAATTTTTCTGATTTGATTTCTTTTGCTTCTGCGTTGAATTGTTGTGCTTTTATTTCTTTCGCTTCTATTTTTGCATCAGAAACGTTGAGGGTAGCTTTAATGTCTTTTATACCATCTGCAAAGGCTTTTGCTATTTCTCTTGCTATATCTTCTGATATTTGTTTTAAACCTTCGTTAAATTTTTCTATTGCAACAGTTTGTGCTGTTAACGGAATAATGATTTCGGGAAATTCTATTGTCTCTTCGTCTTCGTCCAGTCCTAGTAGCCAACGTTTTATATCATCAATATTTTTTTGAATCTTTTGTTTTATTTCTTCGTCTGGAATTCTTTTTAACAATCTTTCGTAAATACTCAATGCTTCTTTTGCTTTTTGCTCTTCGACGAATTTCTCTGCATTTTGTAGGGGTCTTCTATGCCGAGAAAAAGGAGACATTCTAGGAATAATCTCATCGGTGGTATAAGTGACTTTTAAGGGTTTTTTCTTTCTATATCTATCTTGTTTTACATCCTGTAAGGTTTTTTTTAAATCGTCTGTCTGGATTACTTCTGGTTGTATGGGGGACGGAACCTTTTTTATATAATCTTTGAATTTTTCTAAATCGCTTTTTTCTACGGAAAAACGAATCTTCTGTTTAGCTTCTGGTAGTTGTGGACTAGAACGAGCTCCTAAATTTTCTTGTTCTATTAATTTTTTTTTGGATTCTTGTTCTTTTTCCTTTGGAGAAACAGATGAAACATCCTGTGCATTATCCCTAAAAAAATATGCCACAGCACCCGCTGCTGCGGAACTCAACAACAATAATAGCAACCATTCCATATTTTTTAACTGACTTGAAATTACCATCGACAAATTTAGCAAAAAAAATAATCATTGTCAAACGATATATGGAATTTCGAATAAAAAAAATCTTGCCCAACTTAGAAGGAGAAATCGAATACAAACAAAAAAAATATTCAGCCCCTTTTGTAGTACCAGGAGACATCGTTCACTTTAAAATAAAAAGATTTGGTAGAAAAACCAAACTAATTGTAACAGATATTATAAAGCAGGATATCTCGCTCGATTATGTTATTCCCCCAAAGTGCAAACATTTTGGAGAATGTGGCGGATGTAAAGCACAACATTTAAACTATTCTTATCAATGGTATTTAAAAACAAATGAATTAAAAAATCTTTATCTAAACTCATTTTTGATTGCTATAAAAGAAATTCCCTCGGTAAACATTTTTCATTATAGGAATCGAATGGATTTTTTGGTTTCGGATGATTGTGTTGGTTTAAGAAAACCCCATCGATTTGATGAATTTGTCGATATTGAATATTGTCATATCCAAAAAGAAGAAGCAAACATAATTTTAAATATTTTTAGAAATATTATAAAAAAATATAAAAACTTAGGTTATAACAGAAAGACCAATACAGGTGTGATTAAATACATTACAATCAGAATTGGCATTGATGGTATGATTATATTTACATTGTTAAAAGATTACGACAAGCAAGAAGATTTAAAAATTTTATATAATAATTTTATAGATGAATTTATAAATAATATAAAACAATTAGAATCGAGAATAAATTATTCCTTTTCTGTTAAAGAATGTTATGTAGACGAAAAGGCAGAAATTTCCAATGTAAGCAATGGTAAAATTGTATATAATCATTCATATTTAAAAATTCCTTTTGGTGAACTAGTTTTTAACGTACCTGCGGATGGTTTCTTTCAACCTAATCCAGAAATAATTTCTAAAATGCTCGATAATGCAATCGAAGATTTTCTTAAACACAAGCAAAACGAAAAATATCAATTAATAGATCTATATTGTGGAGCTGGTATTTTATCAATTTATCTTACGCGAAAATTAAATCAATCAATATTAACATCAGTAATGGGAATAGAAATCATCGAAAGTGCAATCGAACTTGCCAAAAAGAATTTTGAATATTTTTTTGGAGATCAAATTCCTTATAATTTTATTACAGCAGATTTGAATAAAATAAAAGAAATCCCTATCAATAATGCCTCTATATTGATTTTAGATCCACCGCGAAGTGGACTACATCCTAAAATCATCGAATGGATCATCAATACGCCACAGATTAAATGGATATTTTATCTTTCTTGCAATCCACCCAAACAATACGAAGAGATGCAAAAAATAAAATCGATCTTCGACGTCGAATCCATTATATTTGGTGATCCTTTTCCTCATACCTCCCATTGGGAAAGCCTGATTCTCTTAAAAAGAAAAGTTTGATTTTATATAAATATACCCGTTGCTTGTTCTAGAAAATCTAATAACTTTTGTTGAATTTCTTTGTTATAGCAATCTTTATGTGCTTGGGAAATTTTTAATTTGTCGAAATATTTACCCGTCTGCTGATTAAACTCTGGATTAAACAACAATTGATAGAGTACCTCTGATCCTTCTTTTGGACCGGGTATAAATGTATTCCAAAGAAACTTGATTAAAAATGGTAAATCTCGCGTTATTCCAGTAGAATATACACCAGGATGGCAAGAATTACTCCGAATATTTTTAAAACGTTCCGCAAAATATAAAGAAAAGGATGTTATCGCGAATTTAGAATTTGCGTATGCCAACTGCCCACTATAATGCTTAGAATATTGTAAATCTTCAAAATTAATTTTTGCCATATAATGCATTCGCGAGCTTACGAACAAAACTAAGGGAGAATTTGATTTTGATAGTAAATCGACTAGTTGCAAACTTAAATAAGCTGGTGCGATATAGTTTACCAACCATTGTAGTTCAATTCCATTTTGAAGATGCTTTGTATGCGTATAAATGCCTGCATTGTTTATCAAAATATCTATTCGAGGATATTGTTTGATTCTATGCCATATATTTTGATTAGTCAATGAGTTTAAGTTTCCTAAATCCATTTCTATGACGTCAATGTTGTCTTTATAAATTTTTACTAGTTCTTTTAGGTGTTCTTTTTGTTGATAATTTCGAATAGGTAGAATCAAAAAGTGTTTTTCTTGTAAAAGTTTTTTTAAAAGCTCCCATCCAATCCCCGAACTTGAACCAGTAAAAAAAATGATTTTTTTATCCATAGATTATCCAATCACAATCTTTAAAATAAACCTAATGGATTTTGGCAACTTTTTTTGTTCGAATAATATTTATTCATTCTATCACTGATTGGATAATTTTATAAAATATATTTATTTTTTAAATTTCTGCTCTACGAAAAAAGAATACAATGTTCTATTTTTTAGCAGTTTTTTTGACGAAGAATTTTTAAGCTCTGGAATACCCATGTATTAATTATATTTATGCTGACCAATAAAATGCTTTTTGAACGATAAAACTTAACCTTGTCTATCGATTAGATTTCCTTTGTTTTGATCTAACTCTGCCACTAAATGTCTAGTAAAGGGAATGGTTAAATAAAGTAAACGTTTGATTTCTTTAGGCTTCATGATGGCTTTGGTAAGTTCTTCTAAGGAAATCCTTTGTTCTTTGATTTCTTGTTTTGGTTCTTTTAAAACAATTTTTTGTTCGGATTCAATAGATCTATCTTGGGCTGCTTTGTTTGGCAATATATTAGGAGGTGGATAATCCCTTCCTATGTTGTGAATTTCTAAACCAGCCATCATTATATTTATCGTAATTTTTTATTCAAACTTAACGATTTTATTCTAAAAAAATAAGAGTTTTTTTTCGTCAAATACAATCGTAAGCTTTAATCATTTTTTTAATATTTTTTGATTTTCTTGTTTTTTTATGGGTTTTCGTAATTCGTCAAAAAGTTTTCTTTTGATAATCCCTTCTGTTGCAAAACATTCCATAAGTCGATTCCAAATTGCTTTGAACCAATCCAAAGGACTCTCTTTTCGCTATAATCATCTTTACTTTCTTTTAAAACATCGATTACGTTTTTATAAGGATGCTCTTGATCAAGAACCAATTCCACAGGAAAGATGCTTTTCCAAAAAATAAATTCATTCTTGTATGGAACATGATTTTTTGTAAATGCGCACATCCACAACTTGAAAGTTTTTACAGAAATCAATCCCTCTAAAATGGATTGTATCAAAGCCCTAATAGGAGCAATCCCAGAGCCCATCGCAAAAGCTTCGATAGATTGATTTTTTAATCTATCAAGATTAAATCCCTTGCCTTGAATATCGCTTAAATTTAACACATCATTGGGTTTTAAACTAAGAATTTCTTGAGCATTTTTTCCTTCGTTTTTAACAAGAATCTCTAAAATGGGTTCTTTCTTTAATGGAGCATTAGAAAAAGCCAAATAAATAGAATCATTTTTTTCTGGACTAAAAACACCATATTGACCAGGAATTTTATATTTTTTGTAAATCTCTTCTGGTACAAGCAGCTGTAAAGAATACAATAATTCTGCTTCCTGAATCTTATTCAAAATTTTTATATTATACATAAAAACGGTAGTTATTTTATTTTACGTTTGTTTGAAAAGTTCTTTATTTTTCTGTTTGTATTTGCTGGATTCTGGGGCGAACCATAATATGGGGTTTCTAAGAAGTTTTCTTTTAGGTAATCTAAAAAACTTCCTTGTTTGTTGGTGCGACGAAATTTCGCAAATAATCCCCACGCCAACGAAGGAAATAAATTTGCCAATATTTTACTAATAGAAGGGGGAAATGGATAAAAGTTGGATCCTTTTCTTTCTAAAAATTCAAAAAAACCTTGTACTTCTACAAATCTTTTTAAGTCTGGTAAAGTAAATCCTCGAACATGTGGTCCAAGAGATTGTTGAGCTGTGGGTTGTTCTCCCAATAGCAATAATATTCTGTTGTGTAAACTGGCTAAATTGGGAACTCCTATGATTAAAATTCCCTCTGGTTTTAATAGTCGGGTAAATTGTTCCATGATCCAAAAAATCTCTTTTGTATGTTCCATCACTTGATTTGTTATAATAATATCAACGCTTTGATCCTCTAATGGATAAACCTCTTTTTCTAGGTCGATAGAAAAAACCTCAATCCCTTTGGATTTACATTCTTCTACAAAGGGTGCATAGTTTTCTATTCCATATAAATGCAACACTACATTTTTTAATTCCGGATCCTCTTGTACATTATTTTTTATTAATTCTAAATCATCGCCATGACCACAACCATGATCAAAAATAACGAATTCTTTCTGCTTTTGGTAAATATGTTTATCCTTTATGTATTGAACTGCCCAAGAGGAAATAATATCCCTTCCATAGTTTAAATATTCTGTTCCTTCTTTCCATTTTTTTACAATATTTTTAATTGTTTCTATCATCTGACTTCTATCCCAAAAAAATGATGGATTTAGAAATTCAAATAGAAAATTTTTGTACAATCAATCACTTTATTTATAAAGAAACTAAAATTCTTTTTTTAGAAAAGAATTTCTTACCGATAATCAATCTATGGAATTACAAGATCGTTGGAATAAATTGTTAAAAATCCAAGAAGAATTAGATCAAGTCATTTTACAGATCAAATCGGATTTAGAAAAGAATAGAATTATTCGCGAAGAATGGTACTCACAAAAAAATGAAACGTTAAAAAATTGTAAAAATCTCTTTACGTTAGAAAATTACAAAAATAAAATGTAATCAATTGGTATGAATCAAGACTATTTTTATAATAATGACATCTTATCGATTCTAAAAAAAGAAAATATCTGGATCGTAGAACCCAAAGTTCGGTTAGATTTATCGTTTTCTGATAATTTTTACAGCAAAGTAATGGAAATTTTACAATTAGAATCGCAGCATCTTTTTATAGATATGGCACAAGTCCCCTATATTTCTTCTTCTGGTATTAAAGTAATATTAAAAATCAAAAACTTTTTAGAAATGAGAGGTTATAAATTTGGTTTGTATAACTTAACAAAAGAGGTTCATAAAATCATCCATATTTCCGAATTACATCATTTAATTCCTATTTTTAATAACTTTGACGAAGCATTATTATACCTAAAAAAATAACATGTATCGATTGTTTTTTTTTCCCTTACTATTGATTTTACTCTTTTTTGCTTACGATGGCTATTTTCCTCCCCCATGGCCAGACGAAGTATTGTTTTCTTCTGCTGCAATTCAGTTAGCAAAAACCGGTCAATTTCGAACAGATGTTTTAACTGGTATCGTTTATGGTATGGACAAGGCTACTCTATGGAATAGTCCCCTATATATGATTTTTCTTTCTTTGGTTTATCAATTTACAGATGAATCGCTCTTGGTCGGTAGGTTGTTTTCTTTGTTTATTGGTATTTTGTGTTCATATACCTTTTATTTTTTGATAAAGCAAATTTCTAAAAATTCCCAATTATCGTTTTTTCTTACGCTGATTCTATTGATTGATCTATCTTTTTCGCGTGCTGCAAATATAATACGGATGGATATATTAAACCTTCTTTTTGTTTTATTGTGCTTATATTCGTTAGAAAAAAAGAATACCATACTTTCTGGAATCTTTATGGGGTTATCCGGGTTAACTCATCCCATTAGCATTTTTTTGGTTCCTATTGCAATTTTATACAATAAAAATTCATACAGAAATCTTTTAAAAATCGGGTTCTATGCTTTTATTGTTATGATTCCGTGGCTTTTGTATATCTATCAATATTGGGATATTTTTCATTTTCAATTTCTTGCTCAATTTTCTCGAAAATCAACTCATTACGATTTTAACACAATCATTTACTTGATAAAAGTTTTTGGCGGACAATATCAAAATAAAATCAATTTTGTTTTAATCTATTTATTTTTATTAAGTTTATTTATATTTTTTATTTATGATTTAATATCATTAAAAAAAACAATAAAATATTTTATAGTTTTTGTTATAGTTCTAACAACAACATTTTTAAGTAGCGAAGCATGGTATTCTATCTATCCTATACCATTTGGTATGATTTATCTTTCGACTTTTATCAATGCTTACCCAAATACAAAAAAATATCTTTTATTGTTTGTAGCTTTAACTTTTATTTTGATCCAAACATTTTTTTGGTACAAAGCATATCCTAAAATAAAATCATACAAACAAGAATACATAGAATATATAAATTTTTTAAAAGATCACACACGGACATGCAAAGTTGTGTATTTACAATCAATACCAGATCCGTACTTCGATTTACCCAAAGATAAAGTTTATAAAGAATTCCCACCTTATGGTTTGTTCAAAAACGATGTTCTAAAATCTTATGCAGATTTGCGAATTAATACTTACAAACAAATCGATTGTTTCGTTATTACAAATGCAGAAAAAATAGACGAAGGGCTAATGCAAACATTAAATCAAAAGGATATTAAAGTAATACATTTTCCGGAATATAAAACCCTTCCAAGTGGTTCCATTTATATAAAATTTTAAAAATCATTTATTACATGCTTTTTCGTTTCCTAATTGACAAGAAAGCTTTAAATATTCCTGGGCTTTTTGTAGATCCTTTCCTACTGCAATACCTTGTTGGTAAAACTTTGCTACATTAGAACAACCTAAGGCATCTTTATAACTACAAGCTAATTGATAATACTCAAAAGCCGTTTTTGTATCTTGCTGAACGCCTTTACCTGTGTCAAATAAATATCCAATGTTGTTACAACTCCAACCATCTTGCTGATTACATGCAATATTATACAATCGAATTGCAATATCTAAATTTTGTTCTATTCCTAAACCAAATTCATACAAATAACCTAAATTACCACAACTCCAAACATCTCCATTCTGACATGCAATCGCATAATACTTGATAGCATCTTCGTAATTTTGCTTAACTCCCACTCCCTTTTCGTACATATATCCCAAATTTCCACAACCTTTAGGGAATTTTAATTGACACGACTTTTCGAAATATTGTTGAGCTTTGCTGGGGTCTTTCGTTGTATTTACTCCATTTAATAATAAAATGCCAGCATTATTACAACCCATACCAAAATCATAATCGCATGCTAAACGATAAAAATCCAATGCATTCGAAGAGCTCTGAATCAATCCTTTTTCTATCAAAAAGCCATAGTTATTACAACTTAATCCATCTTTTAGGTTACATCCCTTTTCGTAATAACTCTTTGCTAAGGGATAGTTGATTTTTTGGTCTATCTCTCCATATTGATAAATAATTCCCAAATTACCACAACTGATATTATGATTAAGACTGCACGCTATCTCGTAATATTTTTTAGCATTTTCGAAATCCTTTTTGTTAAAAAATTCCTCTGCGAATTTATAACATGCTTCTTTGGTTTCTTCTTTTCCTGGAATACAATCTTCTGCTTGAATACGAAAATTCATCATCACGTATATTATGATGAGGGCAATCAATTTAAAATGCTTCATAACTTTTGATTCTTTTAATGAGTTAAATTTCGTCAAATGATAATTGAATCTTAGAATAAATTTTGCTTTATGAACAATTTTTATGCATTAGATTAAAATTAATCCGTATTAACTTTCTTAAAAAAACAATTTTTGTATTTATATTTGGGAGGAATTTTTATTTTTTCTCAAAAAAAACATCTGTAAAGCTAAAAATAAGTTTATAAAGTGGTTAAATATATGAATATTATTCAATTTTACGAAAAAATTGAATAATGGCACACAAATTGCTAATTATGAAATGAGGGGGAAAGTTAATAACTATCCTTATGCCCGATAGCCAGAAATGGCCAACAAAAAGGAAAGAGTGTGGCATGCGGGGGGCATTAAGCCCCTTGATTTCTTTATGTACCATCACCAACAGATTCGCAAAAATAAGCTTTGAGTTGAAAATTTATCAAGTTTTTTTATTTTGCCATTGAATGAAAACACAATCACCCATTCATCTTGAAGAAAAAGCATTTCTTTTTCAGAAAATCTTATCTCGAATGATTCAATATTACCAAAAACATCCATTACCCAATTTATTAATATTTTCTGGTCCTAATAAGATATTAAAGCATTATGTGGTTCTTCATAAAATAGCTTTTTATCATTTATGCATAAATCAAAACCATTGTAAAGAATGTAAAGCATGTCTTTTATTAGAAAAACAAGAACATCCAGACTTAATCATTTTTCCAGACGATAAAGTTAAGATTGGAGATGTAAAGGATCCTGAACCTTTCTCGATTCGATGGTTGCAAAAAAATATTTTAGTATACAAACCAGCAGTTTCTCCCATAAGAATTGTTTTGTTCCCTGCAGCAGAAAAATTAGGTTTAGAAGCAGAAATTGCTTTGTTAAAAACACTAGAAGAACCTAGTCCTTACACGAAATTTATTTTTTTTACTCCTTCTTTGGATCAATTAAAAGATACAATTATTAGTCGAGGTGTAAATATTCCTTTAAAAAATTTTTCGTTAGAACAAATGCATAAGATTACAGAAATTAATGATTATGAATTTTTAGAAATCCTCGGTGGTTCCTTAGATAACTTTTATTCTATTAAATATGAATTCTATCAAACTCTAAAACAAAAAATCTTACAAGCATTAGAACATCCTATCGATCTTATCGAATTAGAAGATTGGTCTATGCAAAACTCTAAAATAGAATTAGAAAACGAAGGTTTACAAGAAAACCAATTTTGGGAACTCTTTGTTCATGTATTTCTTCAATGTATAAGTAGAAGCGTCCTTTATACAACATTAGCTCCTAAATTCATGGATTTTCTTATTGGATTAAGAGCAGAACAACCCGGGCTACTTCCTTATCTAACAAGCAGGTTATTTTACGAATTATTCTATCACATCTACTTAAAAACTACCTGAAGCTTCGAATTGTTCAAATACATGTTTTAATTTTCTTTTTCTGATTTCTTGGACCTTTCTTAGCTGTTTTTGGTTTAACAAAGATTCTGCAGAAAGGCCATTCTCTGGCATGATTGTCCCCTTATCGATGGATTCTAATACCTTCTTTTTGGTATAGTATATCTTCCAGTGTAAGTTTGGGTCTAATTCTTCGTAAATCCAGTCGTACATTTTATTTGCCTCCTTGCAATCATTCGCATCCTTGCGTTTAATTATACTGATCGGAATATCGTCTATTTTTGAATTTTCATTAGTTGATTTTCTAAAAAAAGATCAATTTTTTGGGAATATTCCTCTATGCCTTTTTCGTGTTCTACATAAAAATGATAACCAAATGCCAAAATCACCATCATATAAATTAAAACAAACAATATAGTTATAGCATATACTTGATCACTTTTTAAGATTACAGAAAAAATATTGAGTTGTAGTAAAAAGAGAGAAAGAACTACCCATAAGCCAATCAAAATCAACTGCCAAGTACGATAAAATGGTCTTAACAATACCTTCGCGATGATCTTATCTACTTCTATGGGAATATTTAATTCTGGTAATTGTTCGATGGATGATTCGATCTTTTTTGCTAATAAATATTCTTTTTTACATAAATCACATTCTTCTAAATGTTTTTTATCCCAATCTGTTAGTTGGTTGGTATCTTCCCAAATTTTTTTTATTATATGCTTCATATTTTAACCTTTTATAATGTTTTTAAGTTCTTTGATTTTTTCTTTTAAACGAAGCTTCCCGCGATAAACCAAAGACTTTAACGTTCCTTCAGGAATGTTAAGTTTTTCGCTCATTTCTTTGTAAGATAATTTTTCGTAGAATAATAATATAAGGGGAAGCCTATATTCCTCTGGTAGATTCATCAATTCTTTTTGTAATTTATCCATTAAGAGTTGATCGTCTATTTCTGCAAAATAATCCAACTCGGGATTAGATTCCAAAACCCCATCGGATTCGTACAGAACTTCCGTACTTTGGATCTTTTTTAATCTTTTGTTTTTTTTGATTTTATTCAAACCTAAATTTAATGCCAAAGAATAGATCCATGTAGATAATTTTGATTTTCCATCGTATTTATGAAAATTCTTATAGAACTGTAAGTATACTTCTTGTGTAAAATCCTCTGCTTCGTGAGGATCATAATTAAATAATCGTAAACCTAAATTATAAATCATTTTATAAGTTTCCTTAACAATTCTTTCGAATTCTTTTTTATTGTTCGTTTCCACTTCTTAATACTTATAGAAAAATCAATCTTGAAGATTTTTTCCAATTGTTAATACATAAAAAACGATCAGTCCTATACCAACAAATAAAGGAACTAATCCACCAAGTATTGGGAAAGAAATACCACTTACATACAAGAATACAATTGTTAATGGTAATCCAGCCGATATAGATAAAATTCCAATCAACAAGATAAAAATACGAAAATCTTTAATCCGAAAAGGCTGATACTTCCCACTATCAATCAAATATTTTTTATATTCAAAATACCATTTAAAAAACAGAAGAATTGTAATGCCCCCCATTATAATACCAGTAATCGGTATTAAAGAGATAAGTATTTTTGCTATTGACTCTGCTAAATCCATAGAAATATTTTCTTTCGTTCTATTATATTGGAAATCAAAAAAACGTTTGAGTTGCAAAATAAAATGAATGCTAAAAAAAAATTCACAGAATCCTTAAAAAAAGAATTAGAACAAAGAAAATCGCTGAATTTATTTAGAACATTAAAACCACTCGATACAAATCAAATAGATTTTTCTTCGAATGATTACTTAGGACTGAACTTTGATCAAAAGTTGAATCAGTTTTTAGAAGAAATTATCCATGATTATAAAGAAAGGACCGTTGGAAGCACTGGTTCTCGACTTATATCGGGTCATAGAACTATCTACGAAGTTGTTGAAAAACAATTTTCAGAGTATACACACACAGAAAGTGCATTACTTTTTCATAGTGGATATGTAGCGAATGTTTCTAGTATTTTTGCATTGCTTACGCCCAGTGACTATGCTTTTGTCGATAGATTGTGCCATGCAAGTATATTAGATGGAATTCGCATATCTGGTGCAAAAAAGGTCTACTTTAACCACAATGATATGAATCATTTAGAAGAGCAGATAAAAAAAAGTAACTCTTCTTCGAAATCTTTTCGATGGATTTTTACAGAAGCTGTATTCAGTATGGATGGCGATATACCTCCCTTAGAACAGTTGGTTTCTATTGCAAAACAATATGAATGCAATCTTTATATCGACGAAGCTCATTCCATCGGTATATTAGGCAATCGAGGCATTGGTTTAACAGCAAGTAAACACTTACAAAATGAATTTACTGTAATTACCTATCCTATGGGGAAAGCTCCCGGTATGATGGGTTGTTTTGTTTGTGGCAATTCCATTCTAAAAGATTATTTGATTAATCATGCAAGAGGGTTTATTTATTCTACTGCACAACCTATTATCTTAATTTATTTATTAAAAAGAATCATTGAATATTTAGAATCGGAAGAAGCAGAAATTCGACGTAAACACGTAGAGGAACTTTCTAAATATACAAGAAACGCTCTAAAACAAAATGATTTTGATATTGGATTAAGCGAAAGCCATATCATACCTATAATTTTAAAGGAAGAAGAAAAAGTAATTCAAATTTCCCAAAAACTTCGCGAAAAGAATTTTAATGTAGTGGGAATTCGCCCTCCTTCTGTTCCAAAAAATACATCAAGAATTCGTTTAAATATTCATGCTCATAATACCCAAGAACAGATCGATAGACTAATAGAAGAACTCCTTTTTTTAAGGGATAAAACCTATTAATAATACAATTCACTGATTTTTATAATATTTTCCCGTTGCATTTCGGATAGAGATCCAGAAAATAAATGATCTTTTTTTACGATTTCTCCTAAAAACATTTTTTTTACTTCGTTTTCTAAGTTCTCGGAAAACAAATCGATCGTTTTTACCTCTGTTTCTTTATTATTCCAATTGATTACATCGAACAATTCTTGTTGAAAGTTTTTTTTACTCTTATAACCTTTTTGAGTATAATACACATTGGATTTGTTTTTAAATTCATTTCTTGTGGGAATTTGGGTTCTTCTTACAATCATAATTAGCTCCTTAAAATAATAAATAAATGTTTAGTATATTTTTGACAAGTATTTTTTGATTTTTTGGGTGCATTTTTTAAAAAAATTTTCCTGTTTTTTTTGCTCATACTTTTATGATAATTTCTCACTAGGACATAAATTAGAAAAATCCTCATCTCGATAATAAGATAAAAAATGCCTTTAATAAGATTCTTGATTTATTTGTTAATTATTTTTATAAATTTTTTAGTATATTCGAAAGAGCAAGAAAGCTATGAACTATTGGGAGTTATTACCTCTATTCGAAATCAAGACATCTATACACTAGAAATACAAAATGCAATATCCCAAGATTTGTTGAATGACCTTAAAAACAATCATTTAAATTTATATAGCATCAATTCTTCTAACGAAATTACCCATTGTTTTCTGTCGCTTTTTTTGTATCATCATAACAAGAAACATTATTTGCATTTGATAAAAATTCCCTGCGAAAACTCTGTAAATCTTTCAGATACGGTAGAAATGGGAGACAAGATTTATCTAATCACAAAACAAAAAGAAGTCATAAACGAATTTAAAAGTAAAACCCAAGAGACGACTATCCCTAAAATCATTGTTCATCCCATCGATAAGAAAATCATGATTTATGTCCCAGAAGACTATTTATTGTTTGGTCAAGGAATTGATCCCAAAGATTCTTCGTTTAATCCCTATTATTTTAATTGGAACTTAGAAACCATTCCCAAAATCAATGCCTTTTACATCGACAAATACGAAGTAACAAACAAAGAATTCTTAACGTTTTGTTTTCAAACCAATTATTCTTGCCCAGAATTTTTAAAAAAACTAAAAAAAGAAGATTGGGATAAACCATTTATCTATGCTACTTATAAAGATGTAGAGGCTTATGCTGAATGGACGAAAAAAGAAATTCCTACGGAATGGGAATGGGAACTTGCTGCGAAAGGAGGATTTCAGGAATTTTTAAAAAAATCGCAAATCTTTTCGAAAGAGGTTTTTCCAGAGTTTCCTTCTGATCCGAATCATTGCAACACAAAGGAAAAATGGAAAAACCCCCAATTGATGAGTGTTTATCAACTAAAAGACGAAAATTTTCGAGGAATTGTAGGATTATGCGGAAATGCATTAGAGTGGACAAGCTCTTATTTTCTTCCGTATCCCGGAAATCGTTTTTTTCTAAAAGAACATAGATATTTAACTGGTAAATTTTTTCGCGTATTAAAAGGTGGTGCTTTTTTTCTTCCCTTAGAATATGCAAAAACTTACAAAAGAATCTTAGGTGGAAGTCCCAATTTTTCTGGGGATCCAATAGGAGGATTTCGATTAATTCTTCGCACTAAGTAAAATGATCGTTTGTATTTCTTGCAATAATCGCTTTTTAAACCCAACGATGGTAAAAATTTCTGTTTCTTCTGTTTTTCCTTTTAGAAGAAAGCTACCAACTTTTTTAATCTGAAATACTTCCGAAGATAATGGTAGTTTGAGTTTTTTTTGTTTTTCATCACACAATTTTAATGTGTTAGAGTCGAATAAAATCTTGTGCCCTACTTCTTTTGTTAGATCTTGAATTCTCGAAGCAGTATTTACTGGATCCCCCATTACTGCATACTTCATCCTTCTTACGGAACCAATATTGCCAGCAAAAAACTTTCCCGTTGCAATACCAATACCAAAGTTTACTTTTTCTGTTACATATTTATTATAGCCTCTAATATAATCTACAATTTCGGCAGCAGTTTTTAGTGCATTAAACTGATCATTCTCTGTTGGAACAGGACAGCCAAAGGTAGCAAGTAATCCATCACCTAACAATTCATTTACTGAGCCTTGGTTGTTAAAAATGATGTCCATTAAATCCGAAAAAAGAGAGCTGATGTAATTGGCATAATTTTTTGGTCCCATTCTTTCTGCAATTGTAGTAGAACCGCGAACATCAAAAAACATAACAGAACCTTCGATTATGTCTCCACCCAATTCTGCTGGAATCTCCTCGTTAAGAATCTTTTCTACCAAATCCGCAGAGAAGTATCTTAACAAACGGTTTTTTTCTTTCTCTAATTTTTTGTTAAGATCTTGAATGGTTCTTCTCGATTCTAACAATTCTAATGCAGATTGAATCTTCATAATAAGATCGGCCATCTTGATGGGTTTAACAATAAACTCATTTGCTCCATTAGACATGGTCACAATTTTTACTTCTTCGGAACTATCAGCAGACATAACAAAAACAGGAATTAAATCGTATTCTGGATTTCTTCGTATGTCTTTTAAAATTTCTAAACCAGGTTTATTGGGTAAATAAATATCTAATAAAACTAAATCTGGTTTAAATTCTTCGAGAACTTTTTGAGCTTCTCCTCCATCATACACAACATGGATTTTGTACCCCCACATAGAAATAAAATTTTTTAGAAGTTCTGCTTGGGTAACATCATCCTCGACAATTAGAATCTTAAATACCTTTGAATTATTACTTGGGGAACTCAAATCCATAAAATTATGTTACAGCCAATTGATAAAAAGGATGTTCTTTTATCTTATTGAACACTTCTTCGCTTGCAAATTTTAAGATTACATCTCCTTTCCCACCTAATTGTTGGTATACTTGATTTGCTTTCTGATAATTGCTTGGTTCAACCGGTATGTGCAATAATTCCATCGAACAGATAGACGCAATAAAAGTAATTTTTTCTAAATCTGTTTGCAATTCTTCTACCTTTGTATGAGTACCAATACCACAGCATCGAACCAATTCATTGGGCAATTTCCACATTTCTGCGATTTGTCTACCTAATTCCATGTGATCTGTACCATAAGAGGATCGTTCCATTTCTAATATATCGAATTCGTTTTTTTCACATTCTTCTAACAATAAGGCATAATGTTCACTTTTATTTACAGCCAATATACTCATTCCAATTTTATGTAGTAATGCAGCTAAAAAAACTTCTTCTACCAAGTTTTCTTTTTTTAGATCTCGGGCTATTTCTTTTGCTAATAATGCAGAAACAATAGGTAATGTATTAACATATTTTTTTAGGATCGGTGTTTTAATCTTTTCGTTTAAATTTTTTGTTCCTAAAAAAATAATTAAATTTTTTAAAGCTTTTAAACCTAACAAACTTGTTGCATCTCTTAGAAGTTTTACTTTTCCCGAACGTCCATAATAAGCAGAATTTGCTACTTTTAAGATTTCCGCAGAAATTCCTTTGTCGGGAGAAACAATTTTTTCTATATCCTGAGGGTTTGCAGTAGGTGAATTATGATCATATTGTATTACTTGAAGAATGACTTGTGGAAGAGGGGGTACGGTATATTCTTTTATGTTTGCCATAACTTCAGTTTATCATTAAACCATTTATTGACAAGCAAATTTTTATTTACTTAAAATTACAATTTTAAAAAAATTGGTTTAGTATTAAGAAATAATCTTATGTTTAAAGACGTTATTTTTTTCGATGAAGAAATATTCAAAAAAAGACATATCGCTCCACATCGAGGAAAACCTATCTTTTTAATTCGATTCGAAAACTTTAATAACGTAGAAATATCAGATTTTGTAGAAATTCTTACAGACGAAATCCATTTTTTACTGAATACAGTTGCAATTGACTTTGGCTTTTTAATCACCCCAAAAAAAGATACTCTATTTTTGAGTATCTCTCCCATGAATGGTTGGAAAGAGAATGATTTCCCCAACATTGATAATGCAGTGGGAAAATTTCTCGATCAATGCGAAAAAGAACGAAACATTTCTTTTCGTTTTGGTATAGGAAGAACTCCCTGTAATTATATTTCTGAAAGCGACGAAATCTACAAAGAACTAGTAGAATCTTCCAAAAAAAACCTCATCGATAACCTAACGCGATGGAAATGGACTTTTTTTAACAGAGCAAATACCTATCTTTCTACCTCTTCGAAAGATGCGATGATTCAACCAACGGTTTACTACAATCCTACAACAAAAACATTTTCTGTTAAAGGTGGCGAAGTATTTATCGGAGGAGGAATTTATCAGAGTTATAAAGAACTTTTACATGATATTCCTCCTGATCAAGATTTAAATCGATTTGAACTTCTAATCTTAGAAAAACTCCTATTAGCAGTAGAAGGAAGTCCAGGAGTATTAAAATTTAATATTTCGCCTCAGTCTTTTATAGATATTTTTAAAGACCCAAACAAAGTAAAACGTTTTTATGGATTATTAATTAATAAAAATATCAATCCCAATCTTATTCGATTAGAACTTGTGGAAAAACCTTACGAAGAAAAAGATGTTAAGCTAAAAGATGTTTGTAAAATGTTCTGGGATTATGGAATTAGTTTTGCAGCAGATGATTTTGGTGTAAGAAGTCAATCGCATCAAGTTGTTTTAGAACTAGGGATAATGATAAAAGAATTTAAACTCGATCCTCTTAGCTTCCAGTTTAAACAAGATGATGACGAAATAAAATTTCTCGATAACTTAGCATTTATCGATTATTGCCAACATTTAGCAAATAACCGCGATGCCATCATAACCGCAGAAGCAGTACAAGACATAGAAACATTAGAGTTTTTAATAGAACATAAAATTTATTATTTTCAAACCAACATTCTTTGCGGCAAGATGAATGTTGAACAATACAAAACTTATTTTTCGAGTATGCAAAACCTACCATTCGATACATTCAAAAAGATTTATTACTCAACACCAAAAGAAATCCTGTATTCGTCGAAAAATAATGTTTTTTTGTTAAAAGATAATTAGTGTTATCGTTATAACTTCTTGACTTTGATAACATATTGTTAATATTTTGTTATAAATGTTAGAATTTATCAAAAGTGAATACCAAAATCAAATCTTAGAAGGAATCGAAAAAAACTTCCTTATTTCTAAAACAAATCCAAAAGGGATTATTACATACGCGAATGATTTGTTCTGCAAGATTAGCGGCTATACCAGAGAAGAACTATTAGGAAAACCACACAACATTGTTCGACATCCCGATATGCCCAAAACTGTTTTTAAAGAACTCTGGGAAACCATCAAAGACAAAAAACAACCATGGACAGGTATAATAAAAAATAGGACAAAGCAAGGTGGACATTATTGGGTAACAGCAAATATCTTTCCCATTTTTAGCTCGGAGAATCCAGAAGAAATTGTAGAATACATATCAATTCGTAAAGAAATAACAGAGCAAATGGATGGATACGAAAAGGATCAGCTTTTTTCTTCTTTATACGAAATTTTAAATCTTTACTATCGCACCAACGATCTAAAACAAACCCTTGAATTTAGTTTAGAAAAAATTCTAAAATTTAGTTGGTTAGAGGTAGAATCCAAAGCCGGCATAATGTTATGGAAAGAAGAAAAAAAAGCATTAGAACTATTTGTTTATAAAGGTGTAGGACCATCTCTTGTAGAAATGTGCAGTTTAGTACCTTTGGGAAGATGCCTTTGTGGTAGAGCAGCACAAAAAAGATCGATTCTCTTTAAAGATTGTGTTGACGAAGAACACGATAATAGACCTGCTGGGATCACTCCTCATGGTCATTACAATATTCCTTTAATGTATAAAGGCAAACTATTAGGAGTACTTTTTCTTTACTTAGAAGAGCACCACAAAAAACGACCTATTGAAGAAGAGTTTTTAAACATACTTGGACAAACATTGGGTTCAATTATTTATAAAGATCAACTGGAAAAAGACCTTCAAAATGTTTTATCGAAAAACCAATTAATAATTAATTTTATCAAAACCTACTCCTCGCGTAATACATTTAGCTATGTTAGAGAGAAAATCTTAAAAGAAAAAGATTTTTTGTATAAAATCGAATCGCAGCAAATCATTAGCCAAAAATATCTGTACCTAATGTTCTTAGATATAGTAGGTTTTACGAAGCTATCAGAAAACTTACCAACACATAAAATAGTAGAATTACTAAATCAGCTGTTTACACCAATCGTAAATATAATTTATAGATATCAAGGTGATATTGATAAATTTATTGGTGATGCAATCTTCTCTTTTTACGATAATCCTGTGTATTGCTTGAATGCTGGTTTAGAAATTTTAAAGATTGTTCAGGATCCAATATATAATCCCTATAAAATTCAAGTTCGGATTGGTATACATGCCGGAACTGTTGTTCAAGCAAATTTAGGAAATAACCTAAGAAGAGACTTTACATTAATTGGAGATGCTGTTAACACAACACAAAGAATAGAAAGAGCAGCTTTTCCTAACTCAATTCTAACAAGTAAAGAATTCTTAAAAAATATAAATAATTTTAATAAAAATTCTTATAAAATTTCTAAACCAATGCTATTAAAAGCAAAGAATAAATCCGAAATAATTCCAGTATTTGCTATTAGTTTAATTAATCAACCCCTTCCCAATCTTCTCCATAATGAAAGGTAATTTCTTCGCCGGGTTTTATGGTTCTTATTGCGTAAAGTTTGTCTCCTCTAAATTCTGCATTGGGCTTAGAAGAATGATTTAGATAACGTAATTCGTTTTTTCCGTCGATTAGTTTCCATCCTCCATATTCTTGTTGAACCCATAGTACATAAGTTCCATCGCTTAATACGACTACACCTTCGTAAGTTCCTATATATTCATTTTTTCTGATAGTTTTTTTGGCAAATACCCCTAATCCATGAATTGGGCTCTTATCTATGTATACCTTTGCTTTTAAAGATTTATCAGAACGTTTAGATGGTTTATAATCTTCTTCGCGATAATATTCTTTCTTTTTTCTCTGGATGTTTTTATTAGACTTCATACCTAACTTTTTTTCTTAATGCCTAGTTTATCCTTCGGCGATATGATTTCTGTAATCCTAACACCAAAATTTTCGTCAATTACTACTACCTCTCCGCGAGCAACTAGTTTTCCGTTTACAAGTACGTCTACGTGTTCACCAGCTTGCTTGTCTAATTCGATAATAGAACCTTCTCCCATTTCTAGAATATCTTTTACGTATTTTTTCGTTCTTCCTAATTCCACTGTGACCGTCATCTGTACATCTAACAATAAATCTACATTGGGAGATGCTAATCCTTGGGTTGTAGTACTTATAGAAGGAAATTCTACTTCTTTAACGGGTATTTCTGGCTCTTCTTCTACTTCTTCTCTTACAACAGATTTTCTTTTATCTTTATTTTCTAATTGAGATAATATATTTTTTACTAAGGAATAAGGCAATATGAATAGAATTTTTGTATCTACTAATCCACTAACTTCGAAATTATATTGAATACGAACATAGTGATCTTCGGTTAATTCATCCGCAAATTCATTCCCATTAAATACATTCATTCCAATAGGTGTAATGGTTTCCCCTATCCTCGCAGATAAATGAGAAACTACCGAATACATCATTACATTCAAACCATCTTTTATCGTAGTAATTTGAGCTACATCTAATGGTTCATCGCTTGACTCTTCTCCCATACCTCCCATCAATACGCTTGTTATCTTTTGTGCATCTCTTATAGGAATTACGAAATAAAATTCTCCATTGAAGGAACCATTAATCTTCACTTGGAATACAACATTTTTTCCTTTAAGGTCTTTTAAAATTTCGCTCTTTTTTCTGATTTCTGCATAAGGATTATCAATATCTATATTTAAGTTTAAAACAGCACGAATGCCAGGTATACCTTTGAGTAAACCTTTGAGCATTTCGTCAGCAATTTTATCTCTTTCTAAAGGAGATAATTCTACCCCTTTGCCAGTAGTTTGTGTATTTTGAATTGGAGTTTCTCCCGATACCAAAGCATCCACATTTCCTAATAAAGCATCTATCTCCTCTTGAGACATGTTTGCATCAACCATCAAAAACCTCCAAAACTATGTTAATTATCTTTTTATAATAAATCAAATAAAAAATAATTTTACTACTTAAATCTATTAACGTTTAATTAGAACAAGATTTTAAGTAAAAAATTCAATTTAGATAATTGCTAAGATTCAAAATTATCTCTTGACTTATAAATATCAAGATTTTTATTTAATTTTAAAATGTCAGAACACTACAAAGTTCTTGCAAGAAGATATAGACCTCAGTTATTTCGAGAGGTAGTTGAACAAACCCATGCAATATCTGCAATAGAAAATGCCATTAAAGAAAATCGTTTGGGTTCGGCATATTTATTTTATGGTCCGCGAGGGGTTGGAAAAACTACCATTGCACGAATATTAGCCAAGAGAGTGAATTGTTTAAATCCGCAAGGTGTTGAACCCTGTAATCAATGTGAATCTTGTGTAGAAATTTTAAATGGATCTTCTTTGGATGTAATAGAAATTGATGCTGCCTCTAACAGAAGAATAGAAGACATAAGAGATTTAAGAGAAAATGTTAAATTTAAACCTATCATTGGTAAGAAAAAGGTTTATATTATAGACGAAGTACACATGTTAACGAAAGAATCTTTTAATGCATTGTTAAAAACATTAGAAGAACCACCCGAACATGTACTGTTTATTCTTGCAACAACAGAAATTAATAAAATTCCCGAAACTATCTTATCGCGATGTCAAATTTTTACTTTTCGCAAAGTACCAATTGTTCGTCTACAAAAATATCTCGAAGAAATTGCACAAAAAGAAAAAATTCAAGTAGAAAAAGATGCCCTATTTTTGATTGCTAAAAAAGGCGATGGTTCTGTACGAGATAGTTTATCCTTCTTTGAACAAATCATCTCTTATTGCGATGGAAAAATAACAGCAGAAAAGGTAAGAGAACTTACAGATAGTTTTTCTGTAGATGTAATGCTTACAATAACACAAAATCTATTTCGCGTATCTTCTTCGAATGAATTATTAAAACCCATAGCAGATATTTTTAACGACGGAGGCGATTTAGAACGATTTATCTGGGAATATTTAGAATTTCTAAGAATATGTATTTTGATCCACAAAGGCATAAAAGATAAAGATTTGTTAGGGTTGATTGGCGAAGATATAGAAAAAATCCATCAATTTGTGGCAACTATTCCCTTCGAAAAATTATTCACAATATTTGACGAAATTTATCAGTTAAGATCCAAATCGTATTTTCTAAGAATTAAAAATACTTACGAAGCAAGGATATTAATCGAAGTAACTTTATTAAAAATACAAGATAAGTTGAATAAACCTACTCTTGACGAAATCATTCATGATATAAATCAAATTTCAAAATTATTCGAAGGACAAGATATTTCCGAAGAAAAACTCTTTAAAAAAGAAAATAACAACAAGATTGTCAAAAAAGATTTTAGTTTAGAAGACGAAATCCAATCAAAATTTTTAGGAACATACATAACAGATGAAAACAAAATACCTAAATTACCTAATTTTTAAACTGATCATTATTTTACTCTTCCATTGTGAGTTTTATTCAAAAAAATACGAAATTTACATCGAAGAACATCGAATCTTGGTTGAATTAGCAGTAACACCAGAACAAAGACAAAAAGGTTTGATGTATAGAAAATCTCTTCCTGAAAATGAAGGAATGTTGTTTGTATTTCCCGAAGAAGCAATTCAAAATTTCTGGATGAAGAATACCTACATCCCTCTTGATGTTGCCTTTTTCGATAAAGATGGATATCTAATTGAATATCAATCAATGGAACCCAATAGCGAAATCATTCATCAATCATCCGAACCAGCAAAATATGCATTAGAAATGAACCAAGGCTGGTTTAAAAAACAAAACATAAAGCGATATTCAAAATTAAAACTCCCACAAAATGTTCTTGAAAAAATAAAAGAATTATCAAATTAAGAATTATCTTCGTTTTTTTGGGGGAGTAATGAACATCAAACTTTTTGTTTCGATTTTTGTTTTTTTTATTTTTTTGAACAATCTTTTTTCTAGAATGATTGATTTATCTGAACTACCAGCTTACATTAAAATTGGCTTTGAAAATTGCGATATTAACGAAGATACATTAAAAAATTCAACGGATTGGAAAGAAATAAAACCAAACAAAAAAAATCGCCCTATTCAGATTCCTGCTCTAAACCTACCAAATTTACCCAAACGGCAATTGATTGAATTTCGCAGTTTACCCAAAAAGGATTTTACGTTGATTTTTTTTATACAACTTAGTGAAGAAGAATACAATGATTTTAAAACGTCTGGCATCTATTTCGAAAGAATAGGCGAAAGTTGGGAAATTTTTTGGAATAATCAAGTCCTAGATAAAAAAGTTTCTTACGAAAAAAGTTTAACACAAAAAGGATATATCGTAGAAATTCCTCAATCTATCATTCAGGTTGGTAAGAATGTTTTATGTATTCATCTTATTGGAGATCCTATTTCTACCCGCACTGGTTTTTATTACGGAAGAGAATATTATATCGATCAATTACAAAAAATATTTTATAATAAATTTTTAGATTATTTATTTATTATATTTCTTGTTACTCTTTACACTTCTTTTGGTCTATTCAACATGATTTTTTACATCAACCAAAAAGAAAATAAGTATAACTTGTATTTTAGTTTGTTTTGTTTTTTGATTTCTTTTTATATTTTTATTCGGTCTCCTTTAACACATTATTTTCCCGTAATAGAAAATACAGATGTATCTTCTCCATTAGAATTTATAAGCTTATTTTTATTAATTCCTTTGTTCAGTTTATTTTTTTACAATATTTTTAAAGAAAAAACACCAAAAAGGTTAAGACCATTTTTTCGCGTAGTAGAAATTGTAGGCATAATTTTTTCTTTGATGATTTTATTTGCTCCATCTCCCAATACCTATGGAGGTATATTAAAATTTTGGCAATATTCTACTTTTATTTTTATGACTTTATTGATTCTGTTAATCTATTATTTTAGTACATTAGAGTTTAAAGAATTCTATAAAAAGAATTCGTTCTTTTCTTCCATTTATAAAACATTATTTCTTACTGTACCGGGCAACTTTTTAGTAGGAGCAATCTTTTTAGGAATTTTTGTTGGGTGGGACATCTACATTAATCTAAAAAAGATTTCTGCACCTTCGATTAGCAATTATGGATTTTTGTTTTTCTTTTCGGGTATATCGTTTCGAATTTCTTATAATTTAACAAAATTATTGAATCAACTAAAAATATCCGAAAGTAAATATAAGCATCTCTATGACAATTCTTCGGACATTTTATTTATTCTAGACGATGCATTATGCATAAAAGATATAAACCAAAATTTCGAAAAAACACTGAATTGGGAAAAAGACGACTTTGTCGGCATAAACATAGAAAGATTAATTTATAACCCAGAAAAAGAAAGAAATCCTATTTTAAAAAACTTTTATCAATATTTAAAAGAAGAATTAGAAAAAAATTCTTTAATTCGCATAGTATTACCTATCGTATGTAATTCTGATATACCATTTAAATATTTTAACGTAGAAATTCGCACACTAGAAGATTTAGAAGAAAGAGAATACCTAATGAAGGCTTCTCTAATGCAAAGCAATCCCTCCATGCATTACCTAACGAAGGAATATCAAAAATACGAAATTCCTACGGATTTTATCCATATAGAAAGAATCTTACCAAGAATTACCGAATCGCTTAGAGAATTAATGGAAGAACAAGAACTAAGTATTATTCGCATTGGATTAAGAGAAATTCTTATCAATGCTATGGAACATGGAAACCTAGGTATAACAAATCAAGAAAAAACTCAATATCTTTTAGAAGGAATTTATGATAAAATTATTAAAGAAAGGTTAAAAGATCCCTATTACCAAAACAAAAAGGTTGTTATAGAATACAAATTAACGAATCATATTCTTTTTTATGGAATTACCGACGAAGGTTCTGGTTTCGATGTAGAAAAATTTTTAAACAAAGAAGCAGAATTCAATTCCTTTCATGGAAGAGGTATTTTTATAACGAAAAACGCTTTTGATAAAGTTATTTACAACAAAAAAGGAAACTCGGTAACACTAATCAAATACATAAAAAAATAAATTTACTATATAAGAAACCTTTAAAAATAAAAAAAGGTCACATAAAAAAATTGTATATGGAGGAACTATGCTAAAAAAAATCAAATATTTAATTTTATTTACTTTTAGTTGGAGTTTATGGGCTAATAACTTTGTTATTGATAATGCACATACCAAAGTTGGGTTCGAAGTAACACACATGATGATTTCGACTGTCGAAGGTCAATTTAAAGAATATCAAGCATCTTTTGAATACGATGATAAAACCAACACATTAAAAAACATCCAAGCAACCATCGATGTTAATTCTATCGATACACACAATCAAAAAAGAGACAATCATCTAAGAGAACCAGATTTTTTTGATGTGAAGAAATTTCCCAAAATGGAATTTGTATCGACAGAAGAAATTAAAATTAAACCCGGCGAAGAAGGTAAAATTCGCGGTAAGCTAACCATAAAAGGAATAACAAAAGACATTGTCCTAAACGTTAAATACATCGGTAGAATTAAAGATCCATGGGGTAAAGAAAGAATTGGTTTCGAAGCAACGAGCAAAATCAACCGAAAAGATTTTGGAATTAACTGGCAAAAAGCATTAGATTCTGGTGGTGTAGTTGTAGGCGACGAAGTTACTATTAAACTTCGCGGCGAAGGTATTTTAGCAAAATAATTCTTGCAATTGCCCCCGACAGGACTCGAACCTGTGCACATGGTTTAGGAAACCAATGCTCTATCCACTGAGCTACGGGGGCACCTATAAATACAATTTTTTAAAAATTCAATCTCTGTAAACTACAAATAATTTCACTTAAAGACTATTCGAATTTCTCCTCTTTTGGTATCTAAAACCTCAATTTTTTTACCTGTTTGTTTTACTACGAGAAAAATCGCTGGATTATCACCATAAAAAGATAATGTATCGCGTAGAGCAAAAGAACTACCAGGATAAATTACTTCCCAAATGATTTCGTTTTTTGACGTGCTAATCTCGTTTACATTTTTAACAGATGTTCTTTCAATTAAATCATCGCGAAATATACCTGCCTTTGCGGGATCTAAACCTGTAATCTTTAAGATGATTTTGTTATTTCTTGTTAGCTCTGCCCATTTATCTTGCAATTTTTGATGAGCAAATTTTACAAATCCACCTGGCTTTTTCTCTGGATCACGTTCTGGACCAACTGCAAATCTCTTAACAGATTCTTGTGCCGCCTGTAAATCTGTTACACCAATACCACCAACAGACTGACCACTATAAGTACCTATTATTTCGCCTTGTCCCCATAAAGATAAAATATTGATGGTTCCCGTTGCTTGATAACTTTTAAATTGAGGTGTTGTTGATGTTTGAGGATTGGTTTCTATATTTCCAACAATCAAAACATCAGCTCCAGCTTTAACAGCTAATTCTTTTATGGAATCGGGAAGTTTCGATGGATCTTCTGCTACAACTTGTGAATTTTTTATCTGAGTAGCAATAGAACCAGGATCTAAAATATCATACCCTTTATTGATTAGAATATTTCTTATCTGGGATGCTGCTACACCATCACGCGAAGCAAAATCATACACTTTTTTTGCATTCCCAGGCATAATATATTCTTCTCGAATCAATACCATAATTTTGGGATTTCCTACTAACTTTTGCATCAAGTTAATTTGATTTTGTACTTCTGCTTTATCTACCTGAAATTTTACGAATAATTTTAGCATTTTTATCGTATCTAACATGTATTGTTGTTCGTCTAATACCCTATCATTTTTACAAACACCTTTGGCTTCCGAAAAAATTTCATTTGTGATAGATTGACCATCTGCAACCTGCGTATAACTCGCTACTTGGCTACCAATGCATTTTTCCACTGCTTTTCTACAAGCATCTTCTTTTGCCTTATTTCTTGCATCAGAAACACTCGTAAAAATAGGTGCTTCGCCATAGACGGTAATTTCTCCTTTTAAACATTCCGCGTAATAGTTTGCTCTTACATCTGCTGGATCTTTCTTTTGTTGGCCACAATATAAGAAAGCGACAGAAAATGTTATAAAAATCAATAAACCCTTCTTTAACATTTCTTCCTCCATAATAAAAAATAATTTTCTTACTAAAAAGTATATTGCATTTTAAAAAACCAATTGTCAAGTATTTTAAAAAATGATTTAGTTTTTTTCTATAATACCGATTGATAAAGTATCATGGTATCGAGTAGTATAAAGCATAGTATAGAACCTTCAATCAAGCAATTAGAGCTACTTACGAATTTGTTTAAGGAAGAGATGATGTTATTACAAAAAGCAATTGAAATCGAAAAAGAAAAAGGGCAATCCATTTTGCAAGCGAAAGCTAAACGATTACAAGAATTAACCCAACGTTCCGATGAGCTGTTAAATTCTTTAATTCTTGTAGAAAACCAAAGATACACTTTGATCGGAGAATTAATCGAGAAATATCAACATAGACTCCATTCTGATAGTGTTAACATTACCAACTTTTTACAAGTGCTAAGAGAAATAAAAAAAGAACAAAATCAAAATTCTAATGAATGGGAAAAAGTAATCGACGATTTAATTTATCATCTTAAAGAATTTAAAAAATCCGCAGAACAATTAAAACAGGAAGTAGAAACAAATCAAAAGCTATTAATTCGAACAAAAAATATCGTTTCTGATATCTTAGATAATTTCGAAAAAAAAGATAAAACTTACATTACAACTAAAAAACAAAATATTACAAACAATGCTTTATTGATCAACCATAGTGTTTAAAAGGAGTTTTTTATGGGATCCACTTTTGGAGGATTAGAAATCACTAAACGCGGTTTGATTGTGCATCAAACAGCAATACAAACTACTGGACATAATATTTCCAATGCAAGTAACGAAAACTATGCAAGACAAAGAGTCAACCTAGATACGATGGATCCCTTATACGAACCAAGTTTAACGCGTTCGAATTCTCCTGGCCAACTAGGTCAAGGTCCTAAAATATTAAGTATAGAAAGAATTCGCGATGCTTTTTATGATGATCAAATTATAGCAACCACAGAAGAAAAATCTTTCTGGGAAACAAAACAGCAATATCTGTATCAAATCGAAAAAATTTTTAATGAACCATCCGATAATACACTGAGACATCTTACTGATGAGTTTTGGTCTTCTTGGCAGGATTTAGCAAATTATCCATCAGAGTTATCCCACAGAGAAGTTGTAATTGAACGAGCACAAGCACTCGTTTCTAAGATTGGAGACACATACAATAAATTAAGAGATTTACGCGAACGTGCAGAGTTAGATATACAAGATACAGTAAAGTTGATCAACACTTATGCAAAAGAAATTCAGGAATTGAACAACAAAATCGTCAAATTGCAAGCATTGGGGGATAACCCCAACGATTTGTTAGACAGAAGGGACGCAATCATAGAAAAGCTTTCGGACCTTGTGAACATTCGTGTTGGTAGAGGAGATAAAGACGAAATCTTTGTTTTTATCGGAGAGCAAGCACTTGTTCAAGGACAAATTTTAAGACAGTTAAAACTTGTGCCCGATCCCAAAAAAGAAGGTATGTCCGAGATTGTATGGGAACATAACGATAAAAGTGTTGTATTAAGCGGTGGAAAGCTACTTTCCCTTAAAGAATTAAGGGATAAAGATATACTCTCTCGGATTTATTCTTTGGATGAATTTAGCATGAATTTAGCAGATATGATCAACGAAATACACAAAGATGGTTTTGGGTTGGATGGTTCTACAAATTTGAATTTCTTTGAATATCGCAGTATTACAGATGATGCAAATGCATCTTTTCGTCCACAAGATCATTACGGCGATTATGATTTTAATTTGGATGGCACACCAGAAATTACCGCAATTTTTAGGGTTTCTGGAACTAAAAAGATTGATCCTCAAAGAAAATTAGGCATTAACGGAACTTTAACGTTTACCAAATGGGATGACAATACAAAAAATTATGTTAACATACAAATTTCTTATAATGCAGACGAAACATTAGAACAAATTATTAAGAAGATTAACGATTCGAAGGCAGGCGTAGTTGCTTATTTAAACCAAGATAATCAATTAAGCTTTAAAGCTGCCAGAGAAAGCGATGATGTAAAGTATAATTTTTTTATAAAACATTTAGAAGATTCGGGAGATTTACTAGTAGGATATACAGGAGTTTTAAAAGCATCTGGACCAGCAGGTGCTTTCGATTTTAGAAGAACCGGAGAAATAGCAAAATTTCAGAACACATTAGAAAATATTACCATTGCTCCCCTTTATCATCCTGCTGGTCACATAAAAGTGAATGAAGTTATACTTCGTGATCCATCTAAAATAGCAGCTTCTCGCGGTATCGATATCAATGGTACAGGCGATTATAATCTTTCTAATGGATTAGCAGATGGAGAAAATGCTCTCTTGATTGCACGTGCATTAAAGCAAGGCAAACATCATATTGGTTATGCAGAAAATATAACACAATTTTATAATGCATTAATAGCGCGATTAGGTACAGAATCCAGAAAAGCAGAAGATCTAGCACAACACAACAAAGATCATCTATTAGCTCTAAAAAACCAAAGACAAAGTGTTATGGGAGTTAATTTAGACGAAGAAATGGCTTCGTTGGTACAATTCCAACATGCATACAATGCTTCTGCAAGAACATTAAGAACGATGGACGAATTATTAGATGTTATCATCAATCGTTTAAAAAGCTAGTTGAATAGGAGTTTCTTATGCAAAGAATTACAGGTATAATGCAAAATCAAAATCTTATCAATCATATTAATAATCAAAAGTTTCAGATGGATCAATTGCAAAATCAATTAGCAACAGGACAAAGGATTTCGCGACCGGGAGATGCACCAGCACTCGCTACAAATCAGATGTATTTTCGAACGAGGCTTAAGGAATTAGAGCAATTCGAAAAGAATGTTTACGAAGCATTAGATAGAATGAATTTAACCGACGGACAATTATCCACTATAACAGATATTTTACAAAGGGTTCGAGTGCTTGCTGTACAAGCTTCTAACGGTATCTATCGCGGCGATAATGCTTTCGAATTAAAACAGGCCATAGCAGCAGAAATCGATCAACATTTAAGGGCTTTGGTTGATATTGCGAATTCTGTGGATGCTATCGGTAGACCTCTCTTTGGTGGTTTTACAGTAGAAAGAAAACCTTTTGAACCCATCGTTGCAGATATAGAAACACCCGATGGAATTAAACTAGAAAATCAAATTATTGGCGTACAATACAGAGGTGATATTGGTAAACGGTTGGTAGAATTAGAAAGAAGTCAATACATCGATGTGAATTTTCCTGGTAATCGCGTTTTCTGGGGAACAAATATGACTATAACAGGAAATGTTGATACATCTGGATATGTTGCAACATCCAACCAAAAATTCAAGATTGATGGAGTCGAGATCCAAGTAGAAGTCGGAGATACAATTGACGACATTGTTGATAAAATTAATAAAGCTGGCTTAGATATTCGTGCTTCTAAAATTGGACAAGATTATTTATCTTTACACACGATTACACCCCATCAAATTTGGTTAGAAGATATAGAAGGTGGCACAGTGCTACAAGATTTAGGATTGATCAATCCAGAGCAAACCCAACCACCGAATAATTATAATCCAACTGCAAAAATCGATGGATTTTCACTTTTTGATGTAATCTTAAAATTTCGAAACGATTTATTAAAAGGTGATCAATTAGAAATTTCTGGACAAGATTTAGGAAATCTTGATTTAGCCTTAGAAAATATTTTAAGATACCGCTCCGAAGCTGGTGCAAGACAAAATCGATTAGAACAACAAATGAAAAAGATCAGTTGGGATAAAACCTTTACAACAGAATTGCTTGCGAAAAATGAAGGAATTGATTTTCCAGAAACAATCATGAACTTAAAATGGATTGAAAATGTATTCAATTATTCTTTAAATGTAGGGTCTAGAATTATACGACCTACATTGATGGATTTTCTAAGATAGGATAGATAATATGGTAGATTTAAAAACAAAGTTTTTTGGTGTAAAACAGATTCCCGAGGATCAGATTATTTTTTTTCCCGAAGGCATTTATGGTTTTCCCGAAGAAAAGTCTTTTTTTCTATTTAAAGAGAAAGAAGAATCGCCTTTTTATTGGCTTCAGTCCTCGAAAAAGGAAGATTTAGCTTTTGTAGTTATGGAACCATCGATAATAATGAAAAATTATCAGCCAAAAGTATTAGAGCAGGATTTAGAATCACTAAAAGTCCGAGATATTAAAGAATGCAAAATATTTGCCATCTTAACAATTCCAGAAAGTCATCCCGAAGAAATGACCATCAATTTACAAGGGCCAATTTTGATAAACTTTCAAGAAAAATTAGGCAAACAAGTAATATCTCTTGATGATAACCACGGAGTTAGAATGAAGGTATTAGAATTAATGGAAAAAGGGTTTTAGCTGTGTTAATACTAACAAGAAAAATCAACCAATCTATCATGATTGGAGATCAGATCGAAATTGTAGTAGTAGAAGTAAGAGGTGACCAGGTTAAGTTAGGTATTAAAGCACCCAAAAATATTTCTGTTCACAGAAGCGAAGTATACAAAGAAATTCAAGAACAAAACAAAAAAGCATCTAAAACTCTTAAATTAGAAAGCATCAAACAAATTGAAAATCTATTTAATAAAAAAAATCTATAAATTTGTTTTATTATTTGTCGCATTCCAAATTTTTGCTATTCCTTATCCTCCGGTTTCTTCTACCTATCAGCTCAGAATAACGAATCGAAGGTTTATTTCTCATCTTTTATTCGAAAATATCAATAATCAATTTTTTTTAACAATTATACTGACTCATGGGCCTAACTATCATGCATATAAAAGTACTTCTTATCGATTATATTATGAATGTAGTAATCCAAAAAAATGCTTAGAAGAAGCTATTAAGATCGACGAATTTTTAAAAACAGGTTATAACATTGCATTCGTCATTAATGGGGACTATATCGAAAAAATCATTTATTTAAAAGAAAAGAACGAATAATTTACTACAAACCACCAGCTTGTTCTTTGTAATTGATTTCGAAAATATCAAACGTTGTTTCTCTAAAACCTTTCACAATGGATTTAGAAATACCAATATAATATTCTTTGGTATATTCCATCGTTTTTTTTACATATTCCGCCATCTCTTCGTTGGTAACAGAAAAAGGACGAATTTTATCTTTTTGTCTATCGTAATAAATACCTTCGTAGGTTTTTATTGCTGTACCTCTGTATTCAATCTGCAAGACCTTCCCAAAAAATGAATAGTTTCTACTTCCAGTTTTTTCGACTACAAACTTTAAAGGAAAATCTGGTGCAAGGTTCGTTTTAAAGGGATATGCTTTAAGGATTTCGAAATTGGTGCTCAAAGCAATAGGTTCAAGGCGATGGATTTTATAATCAATCAAAATTACTTTGTTAAGATTATCTTGTAAAAATTTGATGGTATCTTTATTCTCGATTCTTACACTAAATTCTACTTGTTTTTTGGTTGGAGTATAACATTTTTCGATTTCGTCACAATTTTCGCTATCATCAAAAGAAGCTATTTCGAAAACCCCCTCGAAAGATTCGAAAAGTATTCCACCAGAAATTAGTTTTATTACTTTAACGATTGCCCTTCCCTCTGCATAGGTTCCAAATGCAGATAAATTTAACACAATACCAAAATATAATGTTAAAATAAAAAAACGCCTGATCATTGTTCTTATTTTCGGTTTTTTTCAATTTACAAATTAATGTTTTTATAATTCCTGTTGATTATGCATAAAATCAACCAAAAAAAAATTTTATCTACGAATATAGAATCAAAGCAAGTTCCAGAAATTGAACTTTATTTTCCTAAATTCAAGAGAAAAATAGAAAATGAACTTACCCAAGAAGAAATTTGTGTTCAATGTCATGGTTGTTGTATGTATGTGACTGTTCCATTAGACCCTCCTGACAATGAAGATACAATTCAAATGTACGTTTGGTATTTATACCATAAAAACATAGAAATCTATTTAGACTTATACGATCAATGGCAAATTTTGATGAAGACTCCTTGCGAAAATTTACTTCCTAATGGATATTGTGCCATCTACGAAAACCGCCCTAAAATATGTAGAGAATATGATCCTACTAGTTGTTCTCGCACGGGAAAAGATTACAAAGTTTTGTTTAAAAGCCCAGAAGCCTTTTTAAAGTATATTAAAAAGAAAACGAAAAAATAAAATATTGAAAATCTTTTTAAATATATTTTTTTGATCCAAAAATGGTAAGATTTATTAAACAATCATTTAAGATGTATTTTATCGATCCTTTTCTCGGGGCAGGAGAAGTTTTGTATTTAATCTTTCGCGTATTTTTTAGTTTACCGCATTTATGGTTTAAGGTTCAAGAGACTCTAACACAAATGTATATTGCTGGGTTTAAATCACTTTTTGTTGTAAGTATTGTAGCAATCTTTACAGGGATGATTGTAAGTTTACAAAGTGGGTTGGCTCTTAAAGATTTTGGTCAAGAAGAACTCATTGGTCAATTGATTGTTGTAACACTAACGAGAGAGATGTCACCTTTTATGACAGCATTAATACTTTCTGCTTCTGTTGGTTCTTCGATGGCTGCGGAAATTGGAACAATGAAAGTTTCCGAAGAGATCGATGCATTAGAAGTAATGTCGATTGATCCTGTAAAATTTTTAGTTTTACCAAGAATGGTTGGTTTTACCATTATGATTCCTGTATTATCCAATTACGCTTCTTTGTTAGGTACTGTTGGTGGTAGTATTATTGCAAAAACACAATTAGGCGTAGAGCTCGAAACCTTTTACAATTTAGCATTAGAAGCATTAAAAAGCAAAAATGGATTAAAAGATATTTGGGTAGGAAATTTTAAAGCATTTATTTTTGGAGTTACCATTTCTGCTATATCTTGTCATCAAGGTTTGAATGCAAGTGGTGGAGCAATTGGTGTAGGTAGAGCAGTTCGACAATCTGTGGTTATATCTTACCTATTTATTATTATGTTTGGTTATTTCATTAGTGCAATATTTTATCGATAGTTATGAATTTTAATAAAATTATTTTATTTTTTACGATTGGATTAGGAATTGTATTTTGGGTTGTAATCATAGGAATTGGAACATTTACAGTTGTGATGCCAGCTAAAAGAGATCTAAATTTACCTTACTATTTACCCATAGTTATAAAAAATGCTCATGATATTCAACATGGAACAAGAGTACAAATCTTAGGTGTTGATCAAGGATATATCAAATACATAGATTATTTTCCATTAGATAAAGATGGAAATTTTATTTTTATTTCTGATTGTAAAGATTTATGCCAAGACAAAACTTATGATCAAATTTTATTAGCAATCTTAAACATAAGAAAAGAACTAGAATTTTACGAAAATTATAGAATATATACGCGATACAACAATGTTTTAGGAGAAAAAGTAATAGAGATTGATCCTGGAAGTAAGTTTGTTATTAAAAATCAGAAAAAATTCGAACAAAAAAGAATCGAAATAAAATACTTAACACCGAACGAATTATTTTCTTTAATGAATAATCAGTCCATCCCATTGAACAAAAAAGAGCTTCTTTTTGCATCGAATTATGATGATCCAGTTACAATTGTTGCAGAAGTTGTTTACGAAAATCGGAAAACAATTCAACGAATTTTTAAAAATACTGCGGAAATTACCCATAAAATCAATAAAGGTAATGGAACGATTGGGTTGTTATTAAACGAACATATTGTTTTAACTAACACAGATAAAACATTATTAGAAATTATTTTATTGATTCGCGATTTAAGAGAATCAATAGAATCATTAAGAGAGCAGAAAATTCTTTCTAATACTTTTAGTGGAATATTATCTACAATCTCTCCATGAGGTAATCTATGAGTGAATCTGTAATAGAAATTATCGATTTACACAAAGCTTTTGGAAATCGACCAATACTTCGCGGTATCAACTTAGAAATCAAAAAAGGCGAAACAATGGTTTTGTTAGGAGGTTCAGGTACAGGAAAGTCTGTTACGATTCGTCATATCATCGGTTTACTTAAACCAGATAAAGGTGACATAAAAGTCTTTGGAGAATCCGTTGTTTATAGTAGTCCCAAAAAATTACAAGAAATTCGAAGTAGGATGGGAGTACTCTTCCAAAGTGGAGCATTAATCAATTGGTTGACAGTTTTTGATAACGTAGCCTTACCATTAAGAGAGCATAGGTTAAAACCAGAAAAAGAAATCCAAAAAATTGTGTTAGAAAAACTGGAATGGTTAGGTTTACTTCCCGCGAAGGATTTATTACCAGACAATATTTCTGGTGGTATGAAGAAACGAGTTGGTATTGCGAGAGCTTTAACAACAAACCCAGAAATATTATTATACGATGAACCCACTTCTGGACTTGATCCAGTAATGAGTCAGGTTATCAATGAATTAATACGTAAACTACAACATGAATTAGGTGTAACGCAAATTGTAGTAACACATGATATGAATTCCGCCTATTATATTGCTGATCGAATCACATTTTTATACAAAGGAAAAGTAGAAATGATAGGCACCCCAGAAGAAATCAAAAATAGCGATAATCCATTAGTCCAACAATTTATACAGGGAAAAACAGAAGGACCCCTCGAAATCGATGCAAGTATTTCTAAGAAAAATAAATAATATTTATTTATAAAATATATTAATATTTTTTTGCTTCGATCGGTTTATTGTTCAAAACTAAATATACAGACTGAATACTATTCGCCGAAATTGATTGTGGTAATTGTATATCTAAAAAAGGATTTTCTTGATCGATAATTGTTTTTATTATTACTGGACTAAATTCCAAATTATTTTGATCATTAGTTTGTAGAATTACTTTTTGTAGATGCAATATGTAATCTTCTTTTGTATTGGAAGAAGTAAGAATTACAGGTTTATGAACATCAAATCGAATTCGTAGAACATTGCCATCTATTCTATAACTGATAGATTTTATATTTTTATGATGAAATGTTTTATACAAAATACCTGATTTATCTAGGATTAAAATCACTGTTGCCAAAATCAAAATATTCATAAATAAAAAAATTAAAGTTTTTTTGTTCGGGGTTGTTTTGTTTTGTCGAATATATTCTTGAATTTCTCTTTGTACTTGTTCTGGTGTTTTGTAGTGATACTTCATAGATTCTATATAATCTAAATTGATGGATTTTCAACTATTTTTATTCGATGTATTTTTAATAAAAGTCTTGATTTAAGATTTTTCTTATATTTTGAACTTGATCATAAGCGGTAGAGTGATTTTTCGCTATATGATTCTGCAAAGTTAATATTGTCTTTAAACCCTCTACAAGATCAGAAATGTTCATTTCTTTTATTTTACTAAAATAGCTGAGTATTATTCCTGTCAAAACATCTCCACTTCCAGCAACAGAAAGATGTGGATTTTGATATTTCCAAACATAAACAACAGGTTTAGCATCTTTTAATAAAAGAGATGGCATAAAAAAAGAAATCGAGCCCTTGATTAAAATAGAAACACCAAGTCTTTCGTGCAATTTTTTTATTTTTTGCCAATTCGAAACCAGATAAGGAAATTCACCGTTAAGTTGCTTCCATTCGCCTAAATGAGGCGTTATAATAGTATATGGAAGTAATTCTTTAGGGTATGATTCGTCAAGAATTAAGGTTGTAGCAAATGCATCTAATATGATTTTTGGGAAGTATTTTTTTTGAACTATATCATTAAAAAATTTTAATAAATAAATTTTATATTTTTCTATATCTATATTCGATATACCCGGTCCAATTACAATACTATTTGGTAATTTAAGATTTTGATAACTTTCCTTCCATTCTTCAATATGATGAAATATAACAGATGGATCTGCGTTTAAAAAATAATCACGATTTTTAGAAAAATGTATTAAGTGAAGAATTCCTCCCCCTGAATAAAAAAAAGCCTTGGTGGATAATATTGCAGCACCTTCCATATTGTTTGAACCTGCAAACAACCAGCCATATCCACTTTGATATTTATGTTCATAAGGTCTTTTATTAAAGATTTCGAAATTTTCCTTCTGATCCCATTCGATAAATTCTAATTGATTCCTTAAAACACTTTGTTGAGATTCGGGATCAAAACCACAAGGCAAAACATAGATTTTAGACTTACTCTGTATTAAAGGGTGTAATAATACCAACTTTTTTAACCCAAAATTAAAAATATAATCGGGAATAGGTAAATCAAAAAAATTCAGATAATCTTTTTCGTTAAAATTTTCGTATTCTTCCGAAAGACCGGCAGGCAAATCCAATGCCAAGTGAACAATTTTTTCTTTAAACTCAATTTTCAACAATTTGATTTTTGTTAATATTTTTTTATAAAATTCATTTACTATATTTTTTTGACCAGTTCCTAATAATGCTTCTATTACAATGATCTTTTCGAACTTTGATAAAGTTACCAAATCCCAATCAAGCTCTTGTAATTGCTTAATGTTGAATTGATTTTTTAACAGCATCTGATAGTAAAACTGAGAAGATTCGCTTCTTGGCTGATCTTTTAAATATATAATAATTTGCCACTGATCAATCGATGGAGTGCCAGCTAACAAATATGCCAAAGCTAAGCCATCTCCTCCATTATTCCCGCTACCGCATAAGAATAGGTATAAATAATTTTTCGAAACCAAGTTTAAATGCATCATCGAAATTAAAGCAGATTGAGAAGCCAAACCCATCAAAATTTTTTCGTCTACACCTTTTTCGATGGTTTTTTTATCGATAAGCTTTGCTTGTTCAAATGTGATTAGGTTCATTTCCATTCTACTATGGAATATAAATTTTCTTGTAGTTTAGAGGAAAAAATCCTTCCTTCCAAATTGATCCAATATTCCTTCCAATAGTTATTTTCTCGATCGAATCTAATACGATTATTTTTTTGATAGTTAAGTTTATTATCGTAAATTTTAATTAATAAATCCTCATCATCTTCTTTGGCTAAATAAAAACTATTATCTGGAAAAATATAAAACAGGCTGGATTCAAGATCATCGTTATCAAAAAACAGATTTAAATTATTATTATATTTATAAATTTTTTTATATATATTTTTATAACTTTTTTTATCGCGAGAAGCAACTTCTATAAAAACATCCCTATTTTCTAACACAAAAATATTTTCTATGTTGATGATTTCGTTTTTACTAGGATCTTGTAATGATTTTATGTCTATATTTATATCTTGCATATTCTTATCTTTTATATTATAGAAATTTAAAATTGCTTCTTTTTCGGACAAGAACCGAACAATAGCTACATAATCAGGAAAACAATAAAATTTTATAAGTTCTGTATAATCCTTATCATTAATAGGTTCCAAAAGTAATCGTTCTTTTTCTTTTTCTACAAACATATTAGATTTATTCAATAAAAACAACCTAGATGGATTTACATTTTTTGTCTGAGGATACAAAATCGCCGGCATACGATTTTCTGGTTCTGGTGGTATATTAAGTTCTACTTTTTCTTTTGTCAAAAAAATACGAAAGACCATGTAATTATCTTGAATACATGACTCTCCTATTATACCTTCTGAAAATATCTTAATAGGTATATTTTGGTAAATTTTAGCAAGTTCATTTTTGTTATTTTTAGAAGTAATCAAGAAAGCTGGCTTATCTGATAACTTTGGAAAATACGCGATAAAATTCATTTCTGGAATGGGTAGTAATACTTCATTATCGTAAATCGTTGGGCTTTGGGGAATACGATAGACTAAATTTTCTTGAATTAAAACAGGAATGTAGAAATCATTGATCTTCTTCTCGGGGTTATATTCTATTACAGGTATGCTAATAACATTGCTAGAAGATAAATCATAAATTTGAAATCGTGCACAAAAAGTGAAAAAAATCAAACCCGAGATTATAGAAAACTTTTTCATTTGCGTTCAAAATTAATCAATCAGAAATATCGTCAAACCATTTGATTGATTACACCAAAAATACCATTGCTTGAATTAAACCAACCAAACCACCTAAAAGTGCACCCAATAAGATTAAAGTTGCTTCGTCTTCTTTAAAAACAGAATGGAGCAAACGTTCAAATTCTGCTGGTGGTAAAAAAACCAAAAAATTCGCTATTAGTTGCTTCATCCCAATACTTTCTTTTAAATAATCTTTTAGGTGTTCAAAAATCTCTGGTAAAGAATCTATAATTAACTGTTCGATTTCTTTACGAATTTTTTCTTTTTGTTCGTAAGATATTACCATCGGTACTAAAAATGGTTTATCTTCAACAACTTCTTTAAAACCAGCGTTGATTCTTTTTATTAAAATATCTAAAAAAATTTCTCCTGTTTTACCTTGAAAAAACATAGAAATCAGGTTCTGAGCATGAAAGACTCTCTTATCCAAAACATCGGCTAACTCCCAAGATACCTCTGCTTGTCTTTTTAAAAACAACCCTTGGTAATAGATAAATAAAAATTTTTTTGGTTCGAGGGGACGAAAGATCATCAAAATAGCAAGCCAATTCGTTACATATCCAACAATAACGCCTGTTATTGGCATAGTCCACCACTGAGAAAACAATTCATAAAACATCAATTGAACCAAACCAATCAAAAGCCCAAACCAAAAACCACTACGAATAATGAAGGCAAATTCTTCTTTCCCACATCGCTGAAAGATTTCCATCAATGCTTTTACGTTCTGACCAGTTAAAGATTGAACAAAAAACGTTTCGTAATCGAATACCTCTTCGAAATGCTTTCCAAAATCCATGTATAATTTTTTAATTTGTTTTGGAACTTGATTTTTAATATCTTCGATTATACTATCTCGCACTACTCCCGGTAAAATTTTCCATAAGTTAGGATTATGATTTTTAATTACAATTTCTAAAATTTTATAACTTTTTATTTTTATAAAATCTTTTAAAATATTGATGATTTGATCTGGATCCACCCTGTTATATAGTTCCATCGGTGGTAGCTTTTGTTTAAAAATGTTGCTGATCAAAGAGCTCATTTTTACTGCATGTTTAGGAATAATCCCCTGCCAACCCAACTCAACAAAAAATGGTTTTTTTAGGATAATTCCCTTAAATTGCAAAGGATAAAAAACCATTTCTACTGCTAACCAATTGGTAAACCATCCAATAATAGCACACACTAATGGAATAGAAATATAAATTGCTACATCCCCCATATAAACTCCCTTTTTTAAATTTATATTCAAATAAATTCCATGTAAATTAAAAGTTTATTTATTTCAACTAAAAATTATTTTAATTTTTATACTTTTATGTATTTAATATAAATATGTTAATTTTTTTTATATATTTTTATTAAATTTTTTATTTTGTATAAGATAAAAAATTTATGTTATAAAATTAGCAAAGGAATGTTTAATATATAATTTTTATAAACTATTTTGAATTCCTTTTTAGGTATTTAGAATATTCTTCTAATGGTTGGTTAAATTTTTCGTCATAATAAACGATATAAATAGAAAAAAGCATTCCGATGCTAAAAATTCCCACTGTTTCTTGATGATTTAAACCAGAAATGGATTTATATGTTTTATAAACACCATAAGATATACCCGTAGTAATGGGAAAGGATAACATAAATATTATCCATCTTCGTTGCCATGGTGTTTCTTGGTAAGCAGGTTCTGGAATATAAGATAAATGGAATTCATTGAGGTTTTCTCTTCCCATCTGGGGTAAAAAATATTTTTGAATATAGTATTCTCTTGCTTGAATATCTTGTTGGGTTCTATTCAACAATTCTTCTTCTTGCGAAGATATTTTTATATGCAGTTGTTGTTTGTCTTTTAATTGATTATTAACATAATCTTCTGGCGTTTGAGTTGGATTTAGCAAATAGGATTCTACTGGGCTTAAAGAACTTTTTTTTTGTAAATAAAAGGGTAATATAGATGGCTTATAAGATGGATCTTTGGATGTTGGTCTTTTTTCTCCTTGAATTACCGGACCAATATTTTGAGCATTCAAAGAAAAACATAAGATAAAAAAAAATACCACAAAAAATCGGTTCATAGAAGTTAAAAAAAAATGTTTCCTTAACAAGACAAGAAAAAGATACATTCATAATGTATTTCTCGATTACAAAAATGATAGCATTTTGATTTGATCACAAATAGTTCCCAAACAAAAAATCGTTTTTTTCAATATAAAATATGAAAAAATAATTATATTTTATTTTAAAATAAATTTAATATTTACAACAAATATAAATTTATTCTTAAATTCTGCAGGTAAGGGATCAAAAGGTGCAGAAACTTTAATAGAACGCAAAGCTTCGTTGATAAAATTTTCATTTGTTCCTTCTAATACATTTAGATGTACAATGTTCCCTAAGGAATCTAATTCCACTTGCACCTTTACATAACCTTCTCTTTCCATGAGCAATTCGATTTTTGGGTATCGTTTATTTTTTTCGATTTTAGAAAGTACTTTTGCAATATAAGATTCTTGCAATAAACCTTCTGAACCAGTTTGTTCGAAACTTTGCTGTATGTTTTGATTTTCTTGCTCTTGTAAGATATTCTTATTATAAGAATTTGTCTTTTGTTTTTGTGTTCGAAGAAATTTAACTGGCACAGAAACAATATTCTTTCCTTGTAATGATAAATCCAATGTGGAATAATCTTTACTTTTAATCAATAATATTAAAATAAATATATTAATAAAAATTATTAAAATTACATAATATAAATTTCCCGAAAGTATCAATTTTTCTATTTTATTTTGTATCCAGTTCATATTCTAAAAACAATTCTACATTTTGTTGTTTCTGAATTTTACCCAATACTTGCATAAAAAAGCCATAAGGTATATCCTTATCTGCTCTTAAAATCAATTTTTCTGGTTTTTCTTTTTGTAGATAAGATTCTATTTCTAATAATCCAATATTTTTTTGGTTCCACAATATATTATAATGTCCCGTAGGTACTTTTTGCAAAGAAATGATGGGAACATTTTTGTTTTCGCTCGTATACGATTCTTCTAATTTCGGTAATTTGATATCCAAAAAAAAATTGATCTTCCCTACACTTAATATTAAAAAAAGAATTACTTGAAAAATCACATCGATCAATGGTGTAATATCCATCTGAAAAGAACTTTTCTTTTCGTTTTTAAATTGAATCATTCTATATCCTTTTGTTTTTCTTCTAGATAAGATAAAGCAAAATTGAGCAGATCAATTCGCGATTCAATTTTTGATTCCAAGATAAAATAAAATATATAACTAGGGATTGCGACAATTAAACCAAATGCAGTTGTTAGCATAGCAACCCAAATTCCACTAGCTATGATGGATGGCGCAACTTGACTAGATAATTCCGAAATATTTTGAAATGCTTCTATCATACCAATGACAGTGCCTAATAATCCAAGAAGGGGAGCGATCTGTGCATTTAAAGACAAAACAGAAATACGTTTATTTAAATTTTTGATTAATTGTTCTCCTTCGCGTTTAACAACAATTTCTCTTTTAGAAGAAGGATTTTCGAAATATAAATTTAATAAAATTAATGTTTCGTTTTTATAAATTTTATTTTTAAAGCGATTTTTTAGTTGTTCTATTATAGATTCTTTACGATTATAATTATATAAAATATTTAATAAATTTTCTTTAGAAATATTTGTATAAGTTAAATATACATAACGCTCAATAAAAACACTTAAAGATAAAATACCCACAAATAAAATGGGCCACATCAATATTCCGCCCTTATAAAATAGACTTACGAAGTAATCCATAGATATGTTAAGTTTTTTCCTTGATTGATGCTTGAAAAGCATTTTAAAAAATTGGAGCCAGATGGCTCCACAAAGGCGGTCTTGCTCCGACGACATGACCTAATACTTAGGAGTACAATAATAAAATAAAATTTTCACGAAGATTCAATTAAAAATTCATCGTTAATTGTACAAATACATTTCTACCTGGTTCTGGAATTTTAATACCACTTGCATAAGGATCTCTTAAATAAGAAAGATGTTCATAATAGTATCTGTTAAAAATGTTTTTAACACCAGCAGTAATTTTTGTAGATTGTTTATCGCTTTTTTGTAATTCATACCCAAAATAGAGATTTCCAATACCCCAACCAGGTGTTCTTTTTTCTCCAATATTCTTATCAACGAGACTTTGGGTTGCTGCAAATTCACCTTCGAGTTCTACATAATAATTTTGAATTAAATATTTTATTCCAACCAATCCTTTTAATGGTGGTATTTCTGGTAAGTTTGTATCTTCTGTTTCGTTGATTCCTCTACTATAAGATAAACCCGCCTTAGCTACATATTGTTCCGATATTTGATATTTTAAGTTTAACTCCCCACCATATAAAATTGCATCTACTTGTTTGTACGTCTTTCCAAACCTACCATAGGGATACATCATAGAAGGAGAAAGTATACCAGCATAGTTTGTCACAAAGGCGTTTACGTATTGATAGAAATTAAAAGAAGGTGCCATCATCATAGCTGGAACAACTATCATATGATACAATAAATCATCTTTGGTAATGTTTCCTAATAGATGATCGGGTGAATTTCGAACCACTGTATAATTGTCTAATGCAGAATAGAAGACATCGAATTCGAATTTGAATTTTTCTTGTTTAACTTCTGCACCTAAGTCAACTTGTTTATTTCTCGTAGCTTTTAATGTGGGATTACCTACACCATCTGGTGCCGCAATCGTTCCCATACGCAACAAGGCAAAATAAAGTTCTTGTGGATCGGGAAATCTTGAACCATAACCTAATCCCAATTTTGCTTTTGTGTCTGATGTTAGCTCATATTCCCATTTAATATAACCACTTCCTTCTGCAAAATCTCTTTTAGGCTGTTTTTGTGGAAGATAAACTTCTGCGTCGAATACAGTAAAGGCTTCTGTATAAGAAACATATTGAAATTGCAAAAATGGATCATAACTTGGAAAATACATATTATAAACAATTCTTCTGTCTTTTTTTGCCTTTGTAGAATGAATATCATATCTTATACCAGCTTTTTGTAATATTTTATTAGAAATTTTGAATTCATTTTCTGCATATACACCTAAATTATTTGTTTCTGTATCTGGTAGGGAACCTTGTGTTCTATAATTTGCCATAGTCATAGAACCCATACCCATACCAGAGCCCATTCCCATACCCATAGAAGGTATTTGTTGATTTATATTTGATGGAAATGGCATCCTCATGGTAGTTTCGATGTTCCATCTACGTAAATATGTGTCTATACCAAAGTTCGTTTTTTGTAAGATATTCGTTTCTGCATCAATTCTAAAACCATTTAGGCTAGATGTTGCCCAACTTCTCATTCCATATGTTCTAGATAAATTGCTTTCTAAACAATTTGTATTATTTGTGGTAGAAGAACATCGGACTTCATCAGTCATATCGTGTAATGTATCACTTCCATATAGTTTAAATGACAATTTTTTAAGGTTTTCGTTGATATTTTTAATAGAATATTGGATAGAACCTTTTTTGAACTCGTCCCATACCATATCCATAAGTAGATAGGGAGTTAAATTATTAGCTGTCGTAAAATAATATCCCTCGATTTCTAATTCTTGTTGTGGGTTTATCGATATAATAGTTTTTACACCAGCAGTCTTTTTTTCGGTTAAGATATTTCTTTTTTGATATTTATAACGATTCGAAGAAGGTGCAGTTTGCAATTCAAAAGGAATTACACCGGGATATTCATAATTGAAATTTGCTAAATTTACACCATCTATGCTTGTTGGAAGAGGAAAATACGCTAATGGATGATCTAAATCAGGATATACTTTTGTAATAGAATTTCCATTACCATCTTTATATGGTTTATATCCTTGATAACTACCTGTTACTGCAATCTTAAACGCTTCTGAACCATAAGCAGTTCTAAAGCTAGCAATCTTTTCGTCATAACTTCCTGCTTGTAATTTAATAGAATTTTCTAAACCCATTTTAATATCTTTTGTTTTTGTATAGACTGCTCCACCCATGCTTCCTTGATTTTTAACATCATAAGGCCCTTTGATAACTTCGATAGATTCTAAGTTATCAAACGTAATTAAACTAGCTGGTGGATCCATTCTATTAGGACAAGCTCCATAAGCCTTATCACCATCGATCAATATGTTAATATTATCCTTAGATAAACCGCGAAGGTTCAAATCTATGGATGATTTTCCTCGCTTTGTAAAATGAATACCTTCGATTTGTTTTAATCCCTCGATTGCTTCAGTATAACCTTTTTCGTTAATTTCTTCGAGCTTTACCCGTTTTTCGGATACAATTATAGTACTTTCTTGGGAAAATATTACACCAAATAATGTAAAATATATTGCCAATATTTTGAATAAATGTTTCATTTTTTTCCTCCAAATAGTATAAATGATTTAATAAAATTATTTATTTAAAAAAATTATTAAATTCTTATACTATTGGAGGTCCTCGAATAAAATCTTTTGATCTGTAATGATGGAGGGATATAGATAAATTAAGAAAAGAACGTTTTTTTTCTGCATTATAATGAATTTGCTGAATGTTTGGTAAATCAAAAAGATCAAAGTTACCTTTAAAAATCGCAATAGACGAATGAATATTTTTCCAAACAATGTATTGATTTTGTTGTGTAATTAAAAAATCCGAACTACAAATCTCTTCTTGAATTGTTTCTTCTGCAAAAATCGAATAAAAAATATTTTGTTTAGGACTATTCAAAAAAAGAGGAAAAAATAGATTTAATAATAGTACTATTGCAAAAGAAAGAGAAAGCAATCTATCTATTTTATGTTTAGAAAACATCTGTAACCCCAATTTATTCTTTAAAGAATTTATGTCAAACTTATTTTAAATAATCAAGTATAAAATCTTTTAAATTCAAAAAAAATCAAAATCCATCCTACAATCATGCAAAGACCTCCTAATGGCGTAACCCAAAAGAGATATGTTGGAAAAGATAGATGGATAATTGGTTGTAGTGCAATCCAATACAAGGTGCCAGAAAAAAATACAATTCCGAAAAAAATCAAATAAAAACTGATAGAAATGACTGTACGATTGCTCAACAAGTTCCATACCCCTATAACAAGTAGTACCAATGCATGATACATCTGATATCTTACTGCTTTTTCGAAAATGGATAGTTCTCGAAGTGTTATGATATTTTGATTTGCAAATCTTTCTAAAAGATGTGCAGAAAATGCACCAGCAATTACAGCTAATGCCCCCAACATACAAGCCAAAAAGATTTGAATTTGTATTTGTTTTAGATGTTTCATAGATAATTATTAATTAAATTTCTTACAAAAAATTTTCCATTACTTTTATATTTGATTGACTTAATAATCAATTTTATTATACAACCAACTTATGAAAAAAATTTATCGAGCTTGCAACCTTTGCGAAGCAATCTGTGGACTAGAAATACAATACGACGAAGAAAAAAATGAAATTTTATCTATCAAAGGTGATTCTAATGATCCGTTAAGTAGAGGTCACATCTGTCCAAAGGGAGCTTCGATTGCAGACATTTATTATGATCCGAACCGTTTAAAAAAACCTATAAGAAAACTAAAAAACGGAACGTGGCAGGAAATTGATTGGGAAGAAGCAATCTCTTATACCAAAGAAAACATAAAATCCCTTCAAGATAAATTTGGACATGATTCCATTGGCATATATTTAGGAAATCCTAATGTTCATAATTATGGTTCTCAACTATATGGTTCGCGATTTATAAAATCATTAAAAACAAAAAATATTTTTTCTGCAACTTCTGTGGATCAATTACCACATCATTTCGCAAGTTATTTTATGCTTGGTCATCCCAATCTTCTTCCTATTCCAGACATCGATAGAACACATTATTTTTTGATTTTAGGTGCAAATCCACTTGCCTCGAACGGAAGCTTAATGACAGCTCCTAATATAAGAGAACGACTAAAAGCGATCAAAGAAAGAGGAAAAGTAGTTGTTCTCGATCCAAGAAAAACAGAAACAGCAGAATTTGCATCAGAACATTATTTTATCTATCCAGAATCAGATATTTTTTTCTTACTGAATTTTTTACGATATATCTATGTTCATAAAGCAATTCGTTTAAACCATCTTCAAGATTTGATTAAAGAAAATATCATAAACGAAATCGAAAAAATATTATCGATGTTCCCCAATTTAGAAAATCTTACAGAAAAATTCACAAAAATTTCCCAACAAAATTTAAACAATATTTATAGAGAATTTCTCGATGCTCCGAATGCAGTTTTATATGGTAGGATTGGCGTTTCTACCCAACGTTTTGGTGCAATCTCTTTATGGCTTATCTATTTGATCAACATCTTAACAGGAAATTTTGATCAAGTTGGAGGAATGATGTTTACCTCCCCAGCCATTGATTTAATCGGTAAAGTAGAAAAACGCAATCTTTATAAACGATATTATTCTTCGGTTACGAACACACCAGAATTTATGGGAGAATTTCCTGTCTCTATTTTAGCAGACGAAATCTTAACAGATCACCCACAATCTATTAAAGGCATGATTGTAATTGCAGGTAATCCTGTCCTATCTACGCCTAATGGCAATCAGCTAAGAAAAGCATTCCAAAAATTAGAATTTTTTGTAAGCATTGATTTCTACAAAAACGAAACGAATCAATATGCAAACATTATTTTACCACCAACCTCTCCATTAGAACATGAACATTACGATATTACTTTTCTAACACTTGCCGTAAGGAATTATGCAAAATTTTCCGAAGCAGTATTTCCAAAACAAAAAGATTCTCGCGACGATTGGGAAATTTTTAGTCAATTGATGGATCAAAAGCGAACTATACATCCACAAGAATTATTAAACCAAATGCTAAAAAATGGTCCTTACAAGTTAAGTTTAGAAGAACTAAAAAAACATCCCCATGGCATAGATTTAGGATCTCTGAAACCAAACTTAAAAGAAAGAATTTCGGAGTTAGTACTTTTTCCCAGTATCTTTGTAGAAGGATTAAAAGAAATTTCTAAAAACATGCATTCGTTCTTTGGTTTAAACCATCATTTGGCACTAATCGGTAGAAGAGAGTTAAGAAGCAACAATTCTTGGATGCATAACATTCCACGATTAATTAAAGGAGAAGAACGTTGCAAAGTGTGGATTCATCCAGAAGATGCACAAAAAATGGGAATAAAAGAGAATCAGTTTATCAAAATTAAATCTACAAATGGAGAAATAGAAATAGCAGCACATATCACCGATAAAATTATGCCGGGTGTAATCAGTATTCCACATGGTTATGGTCATCGCGTTATAGATGATATTTCTTGGATCAATGCGAAAAATCTTACATCGAACGCTAGTATAAATGATTTAACAGATAACCATCGCGTAGATTTGATCTGTTTTAATGCGGCATTCAACGGAACCCCCGTACAAATTCTTGTATAATTAGGTTTGATGAGATATTTTTAATATTAAAGTTGTTAAAGTTTCGAATAAGTGATTTGGATGATCAAGAATCTTATAATGATTTTGTCCAAACATCAAAGGTAGATAATATTTTGCTTCTTTTTCTAATGCAATGCCGAAAAAGTGTATTTGATTTTTTCTTCCTTCTCTTATCGCTTGTTGAATGTCGTATATACCATATTTTCCTTCGTACTTATCGTAATCGTTAGGTTTTCCATCCGATAAAAGAATAATCCATTTTTGCGCATAAGAAAATTGATTTAGCAAAGAATTCGCATGCCTAATTGCAGCACCAATTCTTGTATAACCTTGTGGTTGAATAGCACCAATTTTTTTAAAAGCATTATCCCATGGTTCTTTAAAATCTTTGATCAAATTAAAATAAATTTGATTTCTCGTAATTGAATAAAAACCAGCAATACTAATATAAATGGGAATATCTTTTAATACATCTCCCAAGACAATCAATGCTTCTTTTTCTAAATCTATAATGCGATGATTTTCTACATATCCATCTGTTGACAAAGATTGATCGAGCAACAATACAATAGAATAATTGGTGTTTTTTAAACGTTTATTTTGATAAATTCTTTCGTCTGGTGTTCTTTTGGAAGAAAGATCACAAAAATAATCGACATAAGAATCATAATCTACATCAATACCATCAAATTGTTTATTTATTATAGTAATTTTATTATAAAAATTATTTATTATTTTTTTTAATTTATGAATATCATTTTTATATTTATTGATTGTTTTTAGATAAAAATTTTCGTTCATTTCTTTAAAAAACTTAGGGTATACTTTTACATAATTCTTATTGTATTTTCTTTTTTTTTGATCCCACTCATCATAATAGATAAAATAATCATCGTTTAGATTTTGATCCGAAACTTCTCCCAAATAACCACTCAGAGAAAATTCTGTTTTATAGATAGAATGGACTTTTTCTGTGGAACGAATCATAAATTGATGTTTGATTTCTTTTAATGCTTCCTCATGTTCTTTTAATTCATCTTCTCCATCAAGGTTTCTCCAATTGCCTAAAAACTCCTCGATGGTTTCGATCTTTTCGAAGTTATGCATTAAAGTATATTCTTGAATTTTTTCTTTATTTTCTTCGATCAATTCTATATTATCAACATTAAGAGAACGATGGATTTCTGTTTGAATATTTCTTTCTAATGGATGATTATCAATCGTCGGAGAATTTGCTTTTATATGGATCATTGTTTTAGGATATAATAATCCACTTACGTAGAGTAAATCTTGATCCGAAAGAATAGAAGATATCGATTTCCATATTTTTTGGGATTCGGGATATTCTAGAAAAACATTTTTTAATACAAAAGGGAAAAACTGCAAAGATAATTCCGTATTTTTTTTAAAATTGATGTTTTCTTTTAAAAACAAATTGTTTTTTAGAATTTCTGACATATATAAAGTTTTAAACAGATAAAACTGAACATTTAAATCTTTTTCCGAAAAAAACGAAATCTTTTCTGGATAGTAGAACAAAAATCCACAACATCCTCCGTATGGGTTTAAACCATTTACAGCTATTTCTATTTCGTATCCTGTTGTTATGCGAACCCAAAGTTGAATTGTATCTTTTAAAGATTCAAAGTATACTGTAGATGGAGGGTCCTTCTTTTGTTTGAATTTACTCCATTGATTGTATACAAACTGAAATATTTTCTGATCAAGTTCCATTTTAGAAAAATAATGCAACGATATCTTTTAAATTCTTTAATATTTCGGGATCATCAGTTAGTGGATTCAAAATTCCTACTTCGCAAGCTAATCGCGGTGGCAATCCATCACCAATCAATTTTGCAGTATGAACAAGCAACCGGGTAGAAACTGTTTCTACCAATCCTAATTCCTGTAGATTTCTTACCTTATTTGCAAACAAAACCAATCTTTTAGCATCATCTTCTTTAATTTTATGCTGAACTTCGTTTAAGATAATTTCTATTTCTATATCTTGGTTTGGATAATTAAACTGAAGAGAAACAAATCGCTGTTTGGTTGATGGTTTAATTTCTTTCCCTAAGCCTTGATAGCCAGGATTATAAGAAGCAATCAGCATGAATTCTGGACTAGCAATCAATTCTTCGTTGGTTTTATCAATATACAAGGTTCTTCTATAATCGGTCAAAGAGTGAATTGCTACCAACACATCTGGTCGAGCTTCTGCAATTTCGTCTATATAAATCCATGCATTCTCTCGCACACTTCTTGTTAATGGACCATCTAACCAAACGGTTTCTGCACCTTTAATAACAAAACGCCCAATTAAATCAATAGCAGATGTTTCTTCGTGACAACTAACGGTGATCAACTTTTTGTTAAATTTTTCTGCCATAAATTCAACAAACCGGGATTTTCCACAACCCGTAGGTCCCTTTAATAACAGAGGAAGTTGATTGTTATAACAATATTCAAAAACTTCAACTTCCTTTCCTATAACGCGATAATAAGGTAATGTTTTTGTAGTCATATTATGCCTTTAATATTTGTAACCCCACCCACCCGCTTCCCTTTTGTTCAAGTTTTTATGCTTCTTGAAGTTCTTTATCTAACATTGCTTCTTCTTTAGGTGTGCCATATTTTATAAACTGATAGATAAATAATATAGCCCCTAAACTAAATAAACTTGCCGCTAAGATTAATCCCACAAAATGAATTGCTATTTCTTTTTGAACAAGTAAGAAATCTAAACCCAATTTTTTTTCTAAATAAACCTGAGATATACCTGCAACAGCAAAAGCACCTGTCATAGCAACCATACCAATATTTGCTAACCAGAACGCCCAATAACCTACAATATCGTTCCATAGTTTTCTTCCTGTGATCATCGGCATAGCATAAGTAATAACAGCTAATACCAACATTCCATAAGCACCCCAGAATGCCATATGTCCATGCATTGCAGTTATTAACGTTCCATGAGTCCATTTATTTACCTGTGGCAAGGTATGAGCAAAGCCTAAAAATCCAGCACCAACAAAAGACATAATAGCACAACCGATTGTCCAATAGAGAGAAATCTTGTTTGGATGTACGCGACCAGATTTTCTATACATAGCAATTGCCCATAATGCCATACCTAAGAATGCTAACGGTTCTAATGCAGAGAAAATACCCCCAACCAACAACCAATATTGAGGAGTTCCTATAAAATAATAATGATGCCCAGTACCTAATATTCCAGATAAAAAGGTTAATCCTACGATTACATAAAGCCATTTTTCAATTACTTCTCGATCCACCCCTGTTAATTTAATCAATAAGAATGCCAAAATAGATCCCATAATCAATTCCCATACACCTTCTACCCACAAGTGTACTACCCACCAGCGATAAAAAGAATCTAAGGTTTGATTATCAAACCAAATCATTCCAGGAAGGTATAATAATGCTGCGGAAAGTAATCCAAAGAACAGTACCAATTGAGTTGTAGAATGCTTTTTAGCTGTCCAAACAGTCATGCCAATTATATAGAGAAACAATAAAACATCCACCACAACTAAGTAATCCAATGGTCGAGGAATTTCTAAAAACTTTCTACCTTCCCACCAATTAAAATGATATCCCACAATAGCAATAACACCTACTATCACCCATGCAGCTAATTGCAATAGTGCTAATTTTTCGCTGTAGATTTCTCTTTCGGATTCTTCTGGAATGATATAATATGCTGCACCCATAAATCCAGTCAAAAGCCATACTACCAATAAATTGGTATGTACAGCACGAGCAGTATTAAACGCGATAAACGGATGCAAAAATTCAAAACCGATTCGATAAAAAGCCATGATAAAACCATAAACAAGTTGTAACGCAAAAAGTAGCATTGCAACTGCAAAAAAATAATACGCAATTTGTTGTGATTTGTATTTCATAATATCCTCCTTTGAGCTTATTTTAAGCTACTTAAAAAAGCAGCTAATTCTTGGATTTCTTCTTCGGATAAAGGAAGTTTGGGCATATTGGTTCCTGGTTTAATAGATTGAGGATCCTTTAACCATTTTACTAAATAGTCTTTCTCGTATTTCGCACCTACATGATCTAGTGCTGGTCCAACATTGCCACCATTTCCTCCAATAGCATGACATGCTTTACATACCTGGTTGAATTTTGCAGGAATGTTAGAAATTTCTTGGTTTGTTTTTACTGAGGTTTGTACAACAATATCTGGTTTTGGTGGCCATCCATTTGTATCGATTTTACCAACCCATTTAAAGAATGCAATTAGATAAGAAATTTGTTCATCACTAAAATTATATTTGGGCATTTTTCTTTCGTTAGGAAACATAGCCTCGGGATTTTTGATAAACAACCGAATCCATTCTTCGCCCCTTTTTTCTACAACCTTTGTAAGATCTGGTGCATAATAAGCTCCCTCACCCAAAATTGTATGACATCCCATACAATTGTTTTCTTCCCAAATCCTTTTTCCTTTAACGACATCTTCTGTTAGATCTTTTGTATGGGTTCTTTCTGGTAATTGCCTATGGGTATCTACCGTTAAACCGATAAAAATAGCCGAAAATAAGAATGTTCCCCCTAAAAAGAACATCCTTGCCTGTGATTTACTGAGCATATTTCCTCCTTAATTTAATTTATGGATTTCATCCTCTATTATCTCAATTGAACAAATAGTGTTATAACAATTTATAAAAGTTTGTCAAATCAATTATGTTTATATACTATTATATCATTATTTTTTAGTTGATATTGAGTCTCATTTTCTATAATTTGAGGTTAAAGATTAGGAGGTTCTATTTCTATCAAAATTTTTTAATTCTTCGTATAGCGAAATTCCTAAAATAGCATCTTGAAAATTATTAGGTAAGTTTTGATAGATGGACTGATACATTTCTATCCAGGGATTTTTAAACTTTATCAGAAAGGGAATCTTTTTTAATTCGTAAAACTTTTCGTATCGAGAAGATTTTGCTTTTCGGTATACATAAATTCCTGTATTTCCTACTTCGATTCTTCCTCTTGTAAAATCTAACACCATGGAAAATTCAAAATATTGTCTTTTGCCACCAGATTCTAATTGGATCAGTATATCGTCTTTTTTTAACAAATGTATGGAACGTTCTTCTATTCCATTTTGATTGTATTCCCAGTAGCTATAGAGTATTTTGGGTTTACCAACATACCATAGAATTAAATCTAACCAATGAATTGCATCTTCTAAAAGAGGATCTCGTTTTATAGAAGGAGCTAATACCTTTCCTTGAATGTTTGTTAAATCTCCCAAGGTTCTTCGCATTAAGATTTGTTTGATGCTTTGATAGTTTGGATGAAATCTTCGTTCGAAATTTACATAGATGGAAACATTTTGTAGGATGGGTTCTATATCTTTTATCTGTTGCGAATTATATGCAATAGGTTTTTCCATCAAAATTACAGGGATAGAATAATCTACCAAATCTTTTAAAATTTGACAATGGGAATCTGGACCAGTACATACAACAGCAAAATCAATTTTTTTGTTTAAATTTTTTAATAACTCTTGATGCTTAAAAGAATATACAATATCTTTATTACTCTTCCACCAACTCAAAAAAGAAACGACTTTATCTTTATTTCTATCGCATACCCCAATTAAATCGAATTGATCTTCTAATGCTTTTATTGTTCCAGCATGTGTGCAAGGATGATATCGTTTTTGATCTAATTCCAACTGCCATCCTATGCGTCCTAATCCAATTAAAACAGTATTCCACTTCATTAAATAATTCTATTTATATATATTATAAATCAATTAATATAATTATTTTATAAAATCAAAATGTATATTTTCTTAACTACCTAAAGAAGTTACAGCGATCTTAGGACGAAAGTTTTTCCATTCCTCAAATTTTTCGTAAACGTTACCTGTTTTTAACAATTCTAATATTTTCTCTGTTGCATCTTTTAAAGAAATATCTTCGAAGAGGGTTAAAGCCAATGCAGAATTGATTGCAACAATACTATTTTCGATTTGATTACCCGATCCCTGAATGATTCTAAGAAATCTTTCGACGGACTCTCTTCTATCTTTTACTTTAAGAGAATCTAAACTTTCTGGCTTAATACCAAAATCTTCTACGCGAAATGTTCCTTCTTTTACAATTTTTCCTTGTTGGATTTGTATATAATCTGTTGGTGCTGCAATGGAAACCTCATCTAATCCGTCGTGGGAATGAATCACATAAGCATTTTCTCTACCTAACCCAGTAAGTGCTAACGCAATTTGAGGCATATAATCTTTGCTAAATACCCCCATAATCTGATGCGTAACTGGTGCTGGATTTGTAATTGGTCCTAAGATATTGAATACAGTTCTTACACCAAGTGTCTTTCGAACAGGAGCTGCATACTTCATCGCTGGATGCCATTTGGGAGCATATAAAAAAGTAATTCCGACTTTTTCTAAGCATTCAGCTGCTTCTTCGTTAGAAATTTCTATATTGATTCCACATTCTTCTAATACGTCTGCAGAACCAGTAGCACTAGAAACAGCGCGATTACCATGTTTTGCTACTTTATAGCCTAACGTCGCCATTACAACAGCTGTAATCGTAGAAATATTAAGCAAATTCGCATTATCTCCACCAGTACCACAAGTATCTAAAATATTGTATCTTTCGCGAGATGGCCATCGTACTGCTGCTTTTCGCATCGCTTTGGCAAATCCTTCTATCTCTTGTCCTGTTTCTTTTTTCATTGCTAAGGCAACAAGCATTCCAGCAGTGCGAATTTCTCCAGCTTCTCCTGTCATAATTTTATTCATGACAGAATAGGCCTCTTCTTCTGTTAAATCTTCAAAAGACATCACTTTTTTTAAATATTCATTGAATTCCTTCATATTTTAGCTCCTTTTGTTGTAGGGAGGTAGTAATAAACGATAATTGGTAATTAAATATCTTAATCCGGATATGATTGTTATAATTGTTGTAAACAACATTAAATAGTATGGCACAAAAGAAGACAAGATAAACCATAGATCATTATATTGCCTATGGATAAATTGTAAAAAAAATTCATGTGCAATCTGATAAGTATAAAATCCCATCTCTTTTTTTTGTATGTAAATTTCGTTTATCATATTTCTTTGTTTGTATGTGATAACTAAAAAACTCAATAAAATAACAATAATGCTAAACATTTGAAAAAAAGTCTTAACTTTTCCAAACATAGAGGTTTTAATACTTGTACCTTTACGAATTGCCAAACTTCTTAACATCGTAATTAAAACATCTCGACCAACTATGCACAAAACCATCCATATTTCCACCTGTTCTGTTAAAAATAAAAAGGTTATAAGAGCACCAACAACCAAAAATTTATCGGCTAAGGGATCAAGGAATTTTCCAAACTCGGATTCTTGATTTAATTTTCTTGCTAAATAACCATCCACCAAATCCGATAAAGATGCAATTACAAAAATCATAAATGCAATAATTCTATAGGTTTGATTCGGAGAAATAATGAGATAAATAAACACTGGCACCAGAATAACCCTTAAGTAGGTAATCATATTGGGAATATTAAATTTCTCATTCATAATCAATCTCCTATTCGTTCGAAACAATTTTTCCTAAATAATCATAAGAAATGGAGCCAGTAATTTGGACGTTATAAAAACTTCCTAACTTAGGTAAATGATTGTATTTTTTCTTCCATTCACTATATTCGAAAGGAACTATCACAATATCATCAATTTCTGGTGCAGATTGTTGTCTTCTAAAATGCAGTTCATTAGGTCGTATATTTTCTAAAATACATTTATAAATTTTATTATAATTTTTTATCATAATAGATTTTAAAATTTCATTATAAAAATTCTGTAAATCATTGATCTTCTGAGAAATTTCTTTTTTGTTTACCTTAGAAGCATATTGATAAGCAACAGTATTCTCTTCCGGAGAAAATCCAAAAAAAGAAATATGTTCAATTTTAAGTTCTTCGATAAATTTCTTTATTAATTCTATATCCTCCCATGTTTCTTCTGGATAACCAATCAAAAAAGAAGTTCGAATCTCTAAATCGGGAATCATTTGCCTTGCCATAGAAAAAAGATCTTTAAAAAATTCATAACTACCGAAGCGGTTCATTTTTTTTAATATTCTTTCGGATACATGTTGAAGTGGACTTTCTAAATAAGGAACAATTTTTTTAAAATTTTTTTTATAAATTTCTTCTAATATTTTTTGAGTTTTTTTATCTGGATAAAGATAAAGAATTCTTAACCATTCTATTCCAGAAATTTGTTCGATTTGTTCTAAAAGTTCAATAAATTCTTGGTAATGATTTCCATAAGAGTTTGTATCTTGACTCACAAGACAAATTTCTTTTATACCCAAATGGGCTAATTCTTGAACTTCTCGAAGAATTTCTGATTTTTCTCTAAACCGAAAATTCCCACGAAATTGAGGAATTGCACAAAAATAACAGTTTCTGTTACAGCCATCAGAAATTTTTACTGGGGCATAGAACTTATTGGGAGATTTGATAGATTCCAAAACCTTATAATAATCCACATTTTGCTTTAAAGGAATCTGAAATTTATTTCGAATCAATTCCCCAGCTCGATGATACAATCCAGTGCCAAAAATATAATCTACTTCTGGTATTTCAATCTCTATCTCTTTATGATACCGCTCTGCAAAACATCCAACGACAATGAGTTTTTGATCATTCTTTTTGGTTTTTAATATTTCTTTAACTTCGATTGCTTGAAAAATTGTATCAATTGTTTCTTTCTTTGCATCTTCTATAAATGCACATGTATTGATAATATGAATATCTGCACCTTCTGGACTATTCGCTTTCTGAAATCCCTCCAACAAAAGAGATTTATCCATCTCTCTACTATCTGCTTCGTTTTTAGGACAACCCAAAGTAGTTATGTAATACTTCATGCTATTGACTAACTTCTATATTTTCTGCAATTCGAAACTTTGTTGGATCTAATGGATCGGCAACCTTACTAAAAGATAATTTTACAATTTTTCCTGGTGGCCCAGCAATTTTTGCAGGTAAATCTCCTAATCGATATCTCACACCTACACCATTTCCAATTTTAATTTCTAAACGTGTTTCTGCTTCTAGTATTCTCATATCACCTTGATTTAATAATATACCACGATAGGTTTTTCCATCTGCTACCCATTCTAAATAAGTATCTTGGATGATTTCTAAGACCACTGTAATATTCTTCTTGTCTCCAATCTCTTTCTTTTTAGCAACAATTTCTACTTGGCTCGAATCTTCCATTATCTCTTTAACAGAGATTTCTATTTGAACTAGGTTTTTATTTAATTCCGGTATAACATTGCTTAGGATAATTGTTTCGTTCGCATTGGTCAGAATAGAATAATCTTTTCCTTGATAAAATGCATCGAACTTTAAACTTTTTGGTTCAGATGTTAGCTGAAGTTCGGAAATACATAAATTGATTTTTCCCATTTCTGGAACAGACAATTCATAATTTTGAGAAATATCCATTAGAGATAAAAATGGTTGGTTTTCTTGTAGATTAATTTTTTTAATTTCTCTTTCTTTACAAGATACAATTACCGAAGAAGATTTAGTAAATTTTTTGTTAGAAATAAAACTTGATAGGTAATAAATTCCACCACCAACAATTATAAGGATCAAAGCAATTCCAACAATCTTGTAAATTAATTCATAATCAATTTGTAATGTTGGTTTAGAAATCTTCATCAATTCTTCTACCGGAGATTCTGTAATTTGAACCTTTAAACCTTTATATTCTCGTACAATTTCCTCTGGGTTTAACCCTAAAAACTCAGCATAAGTTCGTAAAAAACCTACAATATAGGTTTCCGAAGGAAAAACAGAATAATCTTCCTGTTCTAAAGCTTCTATGTATTTAGGTACAATATGAGTATTTTCCGATACCTCCCTTATAGTATATCCCTTAGACTCTCTTGTTTTTTTTAATTTTTCGCCTAATTTTCCCAAAACAGCCATTTTATTCCTCCGAAACCAAAGGATTTAAAACAATTCTCACATTATCTGGTGGAGTATACTGGAACAATTTTCCTTCTAGTTCTATGTTTGTTTCGATGTTACTAAATTCAATCGTTGTTTTTGTTCCAAAACTTCCTTCTGCTATCGATTTTTCTATAAAAAAATTGTCTGCATTGATAAACAAACGCATTTTTTCGTATCCACCTATCTTTACTTTTTGTTCTAAATCTAAAACATAGTATTTTTTTCCATCGATTTCTTTTGGTTGATTTATATCATCAAATTTATAATGATAGTCGTTGAACAAATGCTTAACACCTCTACCTGGCATTACAGCAAATATAGGTTGATTGTCTTCGTTTTTAGTTTTTAGGGTTAAATCTTGCTTTCCTACAAGGTTTTGGTTTGCTATAATAATCCAGAGAATTTTTCCATCTGATATAATTAAATCTCTATAAGGCTGAGTAAATTCAAACCGAACTCTACCGGGTTCTTTATAATATGCCGTTCCATACATCACTTTATTGGGAGAAGTAATTTTAAAATTTGCTTTGTAGGTTTTAAAAGAATCATAGACTTTGATAACTTCTTTTGCCACCATAGAATGAGATTTCCAATTATGGGGCTGCTGAGACCATAGATGAAAAATATAAATAAAAAAAATCAAAACAATTTTAATAACTTTCATAAGTATTTCCGTTCGAGTTAAGAATGATAAAAGCAATTTTTTTTTATAAAACAATATGGTAAATCTTTTTATTCAACGTGCTAAATGATTAATCTCTTCTGAGGATTTCTCTGGGCTTATTGCCAATTGCAGGGCTTAAATATCCCATCTCTTCTAATTTCTCCATAATATTTGCTGCTCTATTATATCCTATCCGTAATCTACGTTGTATGTAAGAAGTCGATGTTTTTCCTGTTTCTAGGATGATTTTCCATGCTTTTTTAATCAAATCCTCGTCAATTTGGTTAAACCCAAAATCTGCATCGATTTCCTGTTCTTCGGGAAGTTCAATATAACCAACAAAGTCATAATGCTGTGTTTCTTGTACGATGATTTCGATTTCTTCTTCTGTTATATTGGGAGCTTGAATTCTTATAGGAAGTGTAGTTGCAGGAGAACGATACAACATATCTCCTTTACCTAATAGAGTTTCTGCACCGTTAACATCAAGAATAATTCGCGAATCTACTTTTTGAGCAACTTGGAAACTAATCCTTGCTGGGCAGTTTGCTTTAATCAAGGCAGTGATAACATCCACAGAAGGTCGTTGTGTTGCTAATATCATGTGTATACCAACAGCACGAGCTTTTTGGGTTAGTCTAATAATTGATTCTTCTACTTCGCGAGCAGAAACCATCATCAAATCCGAAAGCTCATCTATAATAATCACAATATAAGGAATATAGTTGCCTTTTATAGCACCTTTTTTGACTTTTTCGTTATAAGATCGAATATCTCTACATTTCGCGAGAGAAAATAATTTATAACGATTTTCCATTTCGTTTACTGCCCAATGCAATGCTTTTTCTGCCAATTTAACATCAATAATGACTGGATATAACAAATGAGGTATGCCTTCGTAAAGTTTTAATTCTACCATTTTGGGGTCTATCATCAAAAAACGAATTTGCTCAGGTGAATATTGATAAAGTAGCGATGCAATGACTGAGTTTAAGAATACCGATTTACCAGAACCTGTGGCACCTGCAATAAGCAAATGGGGTAATCTTGTTAAATCTATATATCTTGTTTTGCCTGCAACATCTTTTCCTAAGGGAATATTGATATCTCGTTTTTTGGAGAAAAATTCTGGATCTTTATGTACAAGTTCTCCTAGCGATACAAATTCTCTGGTTTTATTGGGGATTTCTACTCCGATTGTTGTTTTTCCTGGTATTGGTGCAACAATTCGAACAGATAAAGCAGCTAAATTCATTCTTATTTCGTCTTGTAAATTGAGGATTCTATTAACGCGAACACCAGGTTCTAAGCGTACCTCATACATTGTTATCATTGGTCCTCTTGTTGCTCCAACCACTTGTCCTTTTATCCCATAATCGCTTAAGACCTGTTCTAATTTTTGCCAGTTTTCTTGAATCTCTTGTTGGATCGATAGACTACTTACCTGGAAAGAAGCCTGTTCTAAACGTAGATTTTTAACAGAAAGTCTATAAGGAATGTTGGAGTTTTCTGACGAAATGATCTGTTCTTGTAGCTCTTGAATTTTTTTGTGAATATATTCTGGATTAAAAGCATAAGACGATGGACTTTCTTTTATTTTTACAACATCGTTATCATTTTTTTCTTGTCTTATATCGGAAAACTCATCTTCTTGCAAGTTTGTATTTTGTATTTCATTATTTGGATGATTTTCTTCTTGTATTATAGTATCTTGTATCTCTAAATTTCGAAGCTCACTTTCGCGTATCGTAGGAATTTCTTCCTCTCTAAAATCTTCTATAAGACTTTCTTCTTCGTGCACTTGTAGTTGTTCTTGGGAAATATGTTGATTTTCTTTTTTATCATAATTAAAACCAATTTCTTGTACAATCTCCGGATCAAGCTCCATCTTGTCTAATAAATCAACAGTAGAAGGAAAATCATTGCCATTATCTTTATTCAAAACGATTTTTTTTTTACGGAAGGATTCGTCTTCGAATATAAACCTATCTTTTTGGGGATCAAAATATATCTTGATCTTTTTATTATCTTTTGAGTCGTTAAGTTGATTTACTTCAATTTCTTGTTTTATTGGAACTTCTTCTATAAGGATATCTTGACTTTCGTGCGATTGCGATAAAGTAACTGCTTCTTCCTTTGGATAACTTATAGGAACTTCTTTTTGTATTTCTTCTCTTTGTAGATGAAGTTCGCTATTAACATCTTCTGATTCTTCGATTACAACTTTTTGGATCCAAGGCATCTTTTTTTGTGTAGGATTTTCTACTTTACCTTTAAAAATATCTTTTAGAAAGTTCATAGTTTTTTGTTTAACAGTATTCGTTTTGATTCTATCTTCGGAATTTATTGATTTTCCTTCATTTTTTTTGTTTAACATATCTCTATTTTTTGTTATAAAAAAAGCCAATAATGGCAATAACTTAGCAAAAAGATTTACCCATGAGATCTTTTTTTCTTCTTTGTTTTTTAAGAAATCATAAAATTCTTGCCACCTTAAAGAAAACATCTTAAAAAGCGAGATAAAAAATACTATTACGATTAAAATTAAAAATCCCATTTTCCCCAACAAAAAAGAACCTATTGTAAAGAGCTGTTCGCCAGCAAAGCCAGAGTTCGGATGTTCTAATATTGCAAGCAAACTACTACTGGAAAATAAAAACAAAACAATGCCTATTATACCATTTCTTAGGTATTTTAAATCCGAAGAAAAAAAGCTTTTAATAGAAAATACGATTAGTAATGGACCAACAAAATAACTACTTGAACCAAAAAGCTGATACAAAATAAAGTATAAATAATATCCCAACAAACCAGACTGTTCTTCTGTTTTTTGAGGGTCCCTTTCGATAAAATACATACTTAAAATTAATAAAACACCAATAATAAAAAAAATCAGAATTGTTAATTGCGGTTTTTCTTGTCGATTGTTAAATTTCGAAACTACACCAGAAAATATTTTTTTCGCTAATTCCATTTTTTTATTATATCGTAATTCCATCAATAGAACTATAAAATAAAAATATTCTTTACAATGAGCATTTTTAAAATATTGTCTTCTTGTGGTACAAGAAGAATTATTGAGCGAATTATGGAATTATGCCCCATTGTTACAAAAATATTCAAACGAATTAGAAATGTATTGGGACGAAGCATTACAAGATTTAGAATCCAATAGTAAAGATATTTTTATAAATTATTTAAATAATTTTTCTCCTACTTCTGTAAAAGAACTGATATTTTATTATTATTTTTTGTATAGTGGATGCTTTTATCTACATATCAAATATTTAAACCAAACCTACCTAGAATTTGGGAAAAAAATAGAAATTATTATCAATCCTCTGCTAAAACACAGTAAATTTCTTTGGAATTCTTTAGAAATTTATGCTATCTTTCCCTCTAAAAGCGAAAAAATGATCGGAGAAATATTTGCTAAAGAATTCTTTCCCTTTGTTAGGAAGATGGTTCTGAACGATATATTATTTCTAAAAAGGAATATCTACGACTATCTAGAAAATACAATAGAATTCATAGAAAAAAAAAGTAAAATCTATCTAGAAAAAAATATTCCCGTAACACTTACACATTTTAAATTCGAAAATATAGATCGATACCTTTGTTATTTAGGAAATATTGGTTCATACAATTTTATTCTAGAAATTGATTCTTATATTCGTTCAAGATTAAAGAAAAGAGATATTTTAATCATTCTTTCTTATAATTCTTTTTTAGTGATGTCTATTGGTGCAAGAAAAGAAATTATTTTTGAACGATTTAAAGATGTATACATAGAAATAAAAAGCCTTGTTTTGGATTATCATATTTATATAGAAAGTTTATTAACACTAGACGATTCAGTAAAAGAAATTTTGCAAAAATTAAAAATTTAATTTATAATTATTTTTATAAATTATCTATAAGATATCGCTTTAAATAAATTGATTCTATTTGAAATGACTTTTTGATAATTTAAAATATTGTTAATCATAATTTTATGACGTTAAAAAAATAATGAATTTAAATTCAACAGAAAATCTTTAATATTTTCTATATCTTTTTGTTCAATGAATGTTTTTAGCATTTTTTTCTCTTCTTTTGGTATAAAATGCACTGGGAAAGTTTCTAGTAGTTTTTTTGTTTGGGATAATCCTAAATACTTACGAATATAATTAGAATTAGAATATTTAAAAGTAGTTAAGAATTCACTATCGGTAATACCGCGAAAATATTCCAGCATTAGATTAAAATAATCTTTTAATAAAATCAGGTCTTCTTCGACAAGTCTGGGCAAGACAAAGATTTGTATTGGATGAGTACGATATTTTTCTTTTGTAACAACTATACCATCTACACCAAACGTTTCTTTTACGTGATAAATTCCTACTCTACCATCCCAGCTACCAGTATCCAACGTTCTTACAAACAAAGGATTATGTTTTAGTTTGTTATAAAGTTTTTCGTTTATTCCATAAGTATTGATTTTAAAACTACCATTAGAAAAATTGTTTGCATCTAAAAGTTTAACTTCTCTTTCTCCTTTATTTTTTATCACTTCTTCTATTGTTAAGTAGAACTTAATTTTTAATGGACTGGATGATTTAAAACATAAAACATATTCATCAAATTCGCCGCCTGCTCTGTAAAAGTTTTGAGGCGATAGATAATATTCTTTTTGTGTGGTCTTGCTATTAATTTTTAAAGCTTGGAATACGACGGGTTTTTGGGAAGGTTGTGCTTTTTTCTCGAAAAAACAGATACAAACATTGGTACCAGTAAAATCGAATATCTTTCGTTCGAAGATCACTGCTTTTTTGATGTTATAATATGGCAAAAAATCTTTTCTAATTTTATTCGATACAGAAAAACCAAACAAGAAATTCGTAGGAATGATGTAAATCAATTGTTCAAGTCCATGTCTTAGATCGTTTATAAGTGCAATTTGGTATAGATCTTGGTATCCTTTGTTTTGTCCCGAAAAATATTTTATGTTTCTTTTTGAATTTTTTACAACGTAACCCAAATAAAGATAAGGGGGATTTGTAATGTGGTAAGGTGGATATCTAAAAGATTTTAAATCCGGATAATTTTTTAAAGTATCTCTTAACTGGATGTTATTTTTTGCGATGTGGTAAGGTATTCCATAGTTTTTCGCGTTTTCGATTGCTTTTTCTACCATTTCTTTTTGAATATCATAAAGAAATATATGTTCTTTAAAAAAATCTATCCTTTTGTTTTTCGGCACTACTTCTAACATCGGTAGAATAAGATTTCCTTCGCCACAAAAGAAATCTACCCATGTATATTTATAGAGAATTTCTTGGATTTCTAGCAAAATATATTCTTTAAAAATATCTATCGAAGTAAGATGAAGCCCAAATTCTCTTCTTTCTTTTATCGACCAATCTTTCATACTCAAATATAAACGACATTATACTAAACATTTTTTATAAAATAGGTTTTACTCTACAACCATTTTTAAAGCGATTTTAGTTTGACGACATGGTTTTATTTTAAGTTTAAGTAAACTAATGGAAACAAAAGAAACATTATGGAAAGGTAGATCCGAAGGGAATGTTCATCCTTTGTTAATTAAGTTAGGTGAATCCATTACTTTAGATATTAAATTATACAGAGAAGATTTAAAAGGTTCTTATGTTCATGCAAAGATGTTGAATAAAATTGATGTATTAAACCAAGAAGAGCTAAACGAAATTTTGAAAGGTTTAAAACAAATCCAAAAAGAAATCGAAGAACATCAATTACCCATCAATGTGGAACTCGAAGATATTCACACACATGTAGAACAACGTTTAAAAGAAATCATTGGGCCAACAGCAGGGAAATTGCATACGGCACGTTCCAGAAATGATCAAATTGCATTGGATACCCATCTGTATGTAAAAAGAATTTCATTGGAAATCGCGAAAAAACTCGTAGAAATATGTAATGTTCTAATCGATCGCTCAATTGAACTTTTAGACTATATTTTTCCTTCTTATACACACCTACAAGTTGCTCAGCCTGTACGGATTTCGCATCATTTATTAGCATATTTTTGGATGTTTACACGAGATATTGAACGTATGATTTTTTCTTATCAACAAGCTAATAGATTACCATTAGGATGTGGAGCTGCAACTGGTGTTAATTACAACAACGATAGGCTGTTTTTGATGAATGAATTAGGTTTTGACGAACTATACGAAAATTCTATGGATGCTGTTTCTAGTCGTGATCATATTTTGAATTTTCTTTATGGAATTTCTGTCATTGCCACTCATCTTTCTCGATTATGCGAAGAGATTATTTTATTTAGTTCTGTGGAATTTTCATTTCTTGAATTACCCGATTCTCTTACAACGGGAAGTTCTATTATGCCACAAAAGAAAAATCCTGATTTAGCCGAACTTATTCGCGGTAAAGCAGCTAAATTTATTAGTAACCTTAATGCTTTGTTTATTACAACAAAGGGATTGCCTCTAACTTATAACAGAGATTTACAAGAAGATAGAAAACCATTGGTAGAATCAGAAGAAATATTAGATATATTAGAAGGAATACGATTAATGATTCTTTCTTTTAAGGTAAACGAAAAAGAGTTAGAAAAATCTCTACAAAAAGGTTTTGCGACAGCAACAGATTTAGCAGATGCACTTGTTCAAAAAAAACATATTCCTTTTAGAGAAGCCCACCATATCGTAGGGAAATTAGTAAGATTCTGTGTAGAAAATCGCTACACCTTGTTTGATATTCCCAAAGAACTACGAAAAGAAATTTACCCCGATCTTGCTGATGATGATTTTTATTTTAATAGCATTGATTTAAAAAAAAGCGTAGAAAAGAAAGTTAGTCGCGGCGGAACATCAAAAGTTCGAATAGAAGAACAAATTCAATATGCAAAAGAAAAATTAAAAAAAATCGTTGAAAATTTACCAAAAGAAGTTAATTTAACGTTAGAATAGATGGAAGATAAATTACAGTTTTACAAAGAAATCTTTAAAGATATTGCAACATACCAAAAGAAAGAAGAAATCAACTTTATCTTGGAAGAATTAGAACAATTTAACGACGAATTATCAGAAAATATCTTAAAAGAAATAGAAAAATTTTCTAAAACCTTTCCATTACCTTTATACTACTTCTCTCTAATAAGAATAATAAAACTTGCTATGGATCTAAAAAATAAATTATTTATAAATTATAATTATTATTTTGATTTATATAATAATTTAAGAAAAAAAATTAATAAATCAGAAGAAGAAAATAGGTTGTTAAACGAAGTAGGAGAAATCCTATATCGTATGGACGAAATTGATGGAAACCTCAAAAAAATCATTCCAAATTTAATTGAAGTAATACGAAAACAAATCAATCAAAATCAACAAGAAGAATCTGTTTTTCTAAAAAAAATCACTGCGGAAGGTTATTCGGAAATCTATCCTGTTTACGAAGACTTAGTAAAAGTTATTCTACATTTACTGGATGAATTAAAGCTAGAAAAAGGACTCTATAAATTAAGCCGATTGTTAATAGAAGAAGCAAACATTCAAATGCAATAAAATCATAGATCTGTATCTTCTACAAATTCTGTAAACGTGGATTTTGGTGGCTTGTAATATAAAGAAACAATCCTTGCATCCATTGGTGGTTTTGTTCGCGGTCCAATTTCCCAGACCATTGCTTTTTGGATCATCTCGTCATTTTCTTGTGCAAGAGAAAAAATCTTGTAGACCATAAATGCTTCGAAAAAATATTTCTTTTCTTTAAAGTCTTGTTGTTTTTGCTTAATCAACTTGCGCTGCGAAGAAGAAACATTTCCAATTTGTCTTTGAGCAATAAAAATCTGAAAGATCCGTTCCTGATCTTTTCCAGGTATTTGTAAATGCGCGAAAAGAGGATCTAATCTTTTTTTTATGTATTGATCAATTGTTTCTTTTTTTGGAAAGTCTGGATAAAAAACATCAGAAACTAAATCGGCGAATAACAAAGACATAAAAATATTAAAAGTCAAATCCTCTCTTTCTGCAAGCATTCTATCTGCTATTTGCAATCGTTTTGCAACTGGGGTATCGATAAACTGAATTTTCTGTGCTCTTGAATCTTTTGACATATTCTGTATGCTTGCATCGATAACACCGGGAAACAATACATCAAACAATCCACATTTAGCCAAGGATTCCATTATACTAGCAGAAATCCCTGTTCGAAAAATCTTCATAAATTCTTCGTGTAGACGATTTTTGTTTACTTTTAGTATTTCGTATTTATTTCTTTCTATTGCCTTAAAAGATTTTTTTTCGATCTCAAAATTCAATAGTGGAGCAAATTTTGCAGCTCTAAGCATTCTTACAGGATCTTCTTTATAAGAGATATCTGGTGGTCCAATTACGCGTATAATGCGATTTTTTATATCCTCTACGCCTCCTGTATAATCGATAATGACTTCTTTGATGGGATCGTAAAATAAGGCATTCATGGTAAAATCACGTCTTGCTGCATCTTCTTTGGGCGTTCCATATATATTATCTCTCTTAAACATGGTATGATCGATTTCTTTAAAGTTACCATTCAAACGATGTTCTGGTACTTTTCTAAATGTAGATACTTCGATAATTTTTAATTCATTCCCTTTCTTTTTGGATTTAAAATAAACATGAACAATACGAAATCTCTTACCTATAATTCTACTATTAGCAAAAAGTCGTTTTATTTCTTTCGGAGTTGCATTTGTAACTACATCAAAATCCTTAGGATTACGATTGAGCAAAAGATCCCTTATACATCCACCAACAAAATATGCTCTATATTTATTTCTAACCAAACGATTGATGATTTTTAGCCCATCTGGATCCATCATGCTATTTCGTAATTCATGAAAATCACGATAAATTCTCTTACCATCAGGATATTTTAAATAAGAATCGATACTTTTTTTTCTTAAGAATAAATCTTTCACTTTATACCACAAATTTCGCATTATAAGTATTAAAACTATTTTTGTTGCTTTTAAAATCAAGTAATTTATCTATGACACTACAAAAAATATGAAAAAGTATATCAAAAGAGAATGGTCAAAAAAAATTTCCAAATTCATTGATTGGGGTTGGAAAGGAATTACTGTTTTAGTATATACTGATATTACCAAAGAGCCTAAAAAAATAAAATTTAATTTTTATTCGATTGTTTTCCCCTTCATTATTCTAGGAACATTAGTTGTTTTATTATTGTACGATAGAATAGAAAAAATGATGATCACTACTCAAAAAATAGAGTATATAAAAAAACAAGAGATGATTTTATATAATTTATATTACTCATTAAAATTCAAAGAAACCTTACTAAAAAATATAAACTATCATCTCCACAAAATATATCCTAAAAATCTAGAAAATGTAGTAGAAAAACAATATTTTATCAAAATCAAAAAAGATCAACCCCCTGCTCATGCATCCACAAAAATGGAAGAAGAAATTTTATTATCCAATCAACTAAGATATAACGCATTAATAAACTTAAAGTCTAAACCACAGTTTCTACTAGAAGAGATTTGGCATAAAAGTCATATTTATAATGTAATACCAAAGGGAATTCCCATGTACCCCGGAACATATAATGTAACATCTCTTTATGGATATAGACAAGACCCTCTACATCAAGGAGAAAATTTTCATACTGGAATAGATTTTGCTTCTCCTCAAAATACACCGATATTAGCAGCATCAGATGGAATTGTGCTTCGAGTAAAAAATTCTCTAGATAGTGGTTATGGTTTTTTTGTTGTTCTTCACCATGGTTTAGGTTTTCAAACCCTTTACGCACATTGTAATAAAATCTTGGTAGAAGAAAATCAATTCGTCGAAGAAAAAAAAGTGATTGCCCTAGTAGGTAAAAGCGGTAGAGCCACAGGCAATCATTTACATTTCGAAGTGATTATTGGAACAGATAAAGCAGTTGATCCTCTGCCATTTATTAAACTTAAATAAATCTATGCCGTTTTACTTTCGCCTTCTTCGATGTAATCACAAGAAGAACAAGCAATGTATTTTCCTTTTTCTTTGTCGGATTTTTCTAACAATAATTTTCCACATTTGGGACAAACACGACCTTCTAGTGGTTTATCCCATGTTGTAAACTCACATTCTGGATAACGCGAACAACCATAAAATGGCCTACTTCGTTTTTTTCGAGAATTCTTTAATACAACATCACCAACTCCACAGACAGGACATTTGCCTAAGGGAATAGATTTTGCGTTCATACATTCTGGAAATCCAGTACAAGCGAGAAAATATCCATTTTTACCAATTTTTTTTACCATAGGACGACCACACTTTTCGCATTTATAATCTGTTGGTTCGTCTAGATATGTTTTTAATCCTTCCATATTTTCGATGGCATGTTGAACTGTTTTCATAAATGGTTCATAGAACTTCTTTAACATTTCTACCCAGTTTAATTCTGAATTTGCAATTTGATCGAGTTCTTCTTCCATCTTCGCAGTAAAATTGATATCCACCATTTCGGGGAAAAATTTGATCAGCATTTTATTTACAAGCATTCCTAACTCTGTTGGTTTTAATGCTCTTTGTTGTCTAACCACATAATATCGTTTGATCAATGTTTGAATGGTTGGTGCATAAGTTGATGGTCTACCAACTCCGCTTTCTTCTAACGCTTTGACCATAGTAGCATCTGTATATCGTGGTGGTGGTTGAGTAAAATGCTGAGTAGGTATTACCGATTGCAATTTTATTACATCATTTTCTTGGATTTGAATTTCTTTAAAAACATCTTTTTCGTCTTCGTCATTGTAAATCAGAGTAAATCCTTTGAATTTTACTTTTTTAAAATTCGCGCGAAAAAGATACTCTTCGCTATCTAACTTTCCTAAAATATCGATAGATGTTGTTTCGGAAATCTCTTCTGCCATCTGCGAAGCAACAAACTTGTTCCAAATCAGTTGATAAAGTTTAAGCTGATCTTTGTTTAAAAATGGAGCAACCCTTTCTGGTGTATATTCTACATTGGTGGGGCGAATTGCTTCGTGCGCTTCTTGAGCATTCTTAGATGCTTTTGAAAAAATTCGCGGCTGTTCGCTTAACATTTCTTTTCCGTAATTTCTTTCGATAAATGTTCGAACCTGATTTAATGCTTCGGGACTTACACGTGTACTATCTGTTCTCATGTAAGTAATTAATCCAATGGGAGAGCCTTCTACTTCGACTCCTTCGTAAAGTTGTTGAGCTACCATCATGGTTTTTTGAGATGTAAAGCCTAAGCGATTAGAAGCATCTTGTTGTAGTTTGGATGTTGTATAAGGCGCAGTGGGCTGTCTTCTTCTTTCTTTGACTTTTATAGAAATAACCCTAAATTCTGGGACTGAATTTAAGGTTTCTACAATTCGATTTGCTTGTTCTTCGTTTTTTATTTCTGGTTTATTTTGATTGATTTGAACAAGAGATGCTTTAAACTTTTTTTTGTTTGCTAAAAATTCTGCTTCAATCGTCCAATATTCTTCTGGTTTAAAATTTTGAATCTCTTCTTCTCTTTCGCAAATCAACCTTAATGCAACCGATTGAACTCTACCAGCAGATAAACCCCGTTTTATTTTTTTCCATAAGACCGGAGAAATATTATACCCCACTAATCGATCTAATACACGTCTTGCTTGTTGGGCATAAACTAAATTCATGTTGATATCGCGTGGTGTTTTAATTGCATTTTTGATTGCATTTTCTGTAATTTCGTGAAATTCAATTCGCTTTATGTTCGGGTTTTTATCTTTGATAAAATTTGCTATATGATAAGAAATTGCTTCTCCTTCTCTATCGGGGTCTGTTGCAAGCAAAATATCTCTTACAGAAGAAGCAATTTTTTTTAGTTTGTTAACAATATCTGTTCTTCCTCTTACAATAATATATTCCGGCTCGAAGTTACTGTCGACTTTTACGCCCATTCTGGATTTTGGCAGATCAATTAGATGTCCCATTGAGGCTTCTACAACATAATCTTTTCCTAAGTATTTGTTGATTGTTTTTGCTTTAGAGGGTGATTCTACAATAACAAGGGTTTTTTCTTTTAACTCCGGAAATTTCACTTTTCCTTTCGTAGATTTTTTTGCTTTTGTTTCATTCATAAGGTTTCCGTTTTTTTAATTAATTATATCATAAACTATAAACAATATTTTTTTCTTTTTTCTAATGTTGAATATCTTATTTTTTTTAAGAATATAATCTGACAAGAATTTTGAAAACCCTGAATTTTTGCTAAATCGATAACAACATTTAGATTATTTGCCCAAAAAATCCATACTACCAAATATATTTATCTGCATCTTCTCTTCGATTATGTCCATCTAATACATGGAATCGTCGAATTCTTGCTAATTTTTTCTGGTTCAATATCGAAATTGGGATGTAAACAATCTTTTGTCCAAATCGCGTAGCAAAATAATTCATCTTTTTAGTAGGTGGTTTGTCTGCAACATAAACAATCGTATTTTTAACATTATAAATGATTGCTGCTGCCAACAATTTTTCTTTTGCAGTTCGAAAATTACGAAATTCATAATCCTCCCAAATGTAAGATAGTCTACCGGGTGGATAGGATAATAAAAATCCTCCATAGATACATCGCGCTATACCAGGTCCTACAATATTTTCTTCTGGACTAGTTGCATAAAATGCCATATCTCCTTCTTGATCATGCTCTCCCCACCAGACGCTCTTCCAGAAATACTTTTCTTCATCGTTACTAAAAATGACAACAATGTTGCCAGCATCCCAATTGCTTTTTAATAATTCTTTAACATAAATTGTGTTTTTATAATAGTTGCGAATCGTCTCTCTGTAATCAATACCATCATACAAACTCGAAGTAAAAGGGAAGCTCTTCGATTCTAACGATTTAACCAAAGACAACGCTTTTTTTCTTAGATAATTACCATATTCTTCTAAGATGATGTCCTCTGGTGGATAAGAACACATTCCATAGTTATCCCACAGCTCTCTCCATTGTCCAGGATATTGCTCTTTGTGGATTTTAGATTTTATTTCTTTTACCATCTTTGTATGAGGTTTATAAAGCTTTGTTCGGAATCGAACAATTTCTGAATCTAAACCCAATTCTTCTAAAGAAAGCGTTAATTCCGGGAAAGGAGATGATTCTTTTTCTATGTTCATCAACTTTTCGTAAAAAATTTTCGCGAAATTATCATTTACAAATCCTTTCGCAGCATGAATCAAAAATAACGGGATAGGAATTAATTTTTTGTGTAAAATACTTAAATTTCGCGCGAATTGAAAAAAATATTTTTCTTTTTGAGGAGGAACAATTTCTCCCGATTGATTTTCGTATTCATTCTTCGTTAATCTATAAACATTGCGTTGAAGTTGAACTCTATCGAAATACTTCCAACTTCTTGGTTCGTTGCGAAATTTATTCCACAAGTTATTATAATAACCTGGTTGAAACAAAATTTCTGGAGAATTTTCAGAAAGAGAATATATCTCTACTTTTAATTTATCCAAATCAAACTGAGCTTGGTTTTGTTTTAATTGAAACTCAAAAGAATCTTTTAACTCTTCTAATTTTTTGGTTGGCTGTTGTATAAAATACTCAATTTGATGAAAATGTTTTATACCACATACCAGTAAGATGTTTTTATTAGGATACTCTTCTTGTAATTTTTTTAACTCTAAGGACATGTAAACTTCTCTGTAAAGATCGATAGGATGCGGAACCATACTTTGTGATTTTTTTAATAAATCTAACAACTCTTTAACAGAGATATAATGAAGACTATAAGTATCGGGAAATTCATCAAAATATCTATATAAGCTTATTAAGTTCGCGTTTATAGGTGGATTATCTATATAATAAAGAGAGATTTGCTGTTCATAACAATCTCGGATTGCTTCTACGATAGGTTCTAATGGTTCTAAAACAAGATAACCTTTAAAATCTGCTTCGATTTGTAATACAGGATAAGATTGAATAAATGGTAAAACTTTATCTAAATATTGTTCTAAATAAAAAGGTAGTTCAACCGCTACAATATCAGGTGGATTATCAAAAAAGTGTTTTTTTAGAAGAAGTGTAAATTCTAACGAACCATGAACAATGGGTAAAACTTTAATATTAGGAGTAATATTAACAGCTTGATCTACCAAATTGAGTATTTTACTGTTTGATGTTATCATACTAATCTAAGTATCTTAATGCTTCGTCTCCTAATATATTCTGTACTGCAATATGCATCAACTCTATCAATTGTTTTTCTTTAAGCTTTTGATTTTTTTTGTTCAAATCCAAGTAGTTTTTTTGATATGCAAGTTTTAATATTAATCGTGTAATATTAATTCCATCCCTTATAGAGAAAGGTTCATCTTCGAAATGAGCTCTTTGCAAAAATTTTACAACATAATTAATCACTTCGGGTGGAGCAAAAGGTATGTTGGCTGTTAAAATTTCTGCTTCTTCGTCGGCATCTGCAAAATCTATGTAGATAGAAGGTTGAAGCCTACTTTGAATATATTCTGGTACTTCGAAAGTAGAAGCATCTTCGTTCATCGTTGTTACAAAGCGAAAATCATCGTGCGCTTTAATTTTTATACCTAGAATTATGGACTCTATGTACCTACGGTGATCAAGCAACGGCGCAAGAGAAGCCCAGGATTTTTCTCCCATTCTATTGCCTTCGTCTAAAACTGCTACACCACCTTTAATCATTGCAGTAACAATTCCCGACGCAACATATTTGATTTTTCCCTCGGAAGAGATTACAGGTGTTATAAGCAAATCTTCTGGTCTTGTATCCATCGTCGCCTGAAATATCCAAAAAGGTTTTTGCATTTCCATCGCAACAGCACAGGCCAAGGTGGTTTTTCCTACCCCTGGCTTACCAATCAATCGAGGATTTAATGGTAAATCGTTTGGGTGTACTTTTAGCCAAGAAGCTTTCAGTTGATCTTTGACAAAATTGTTTCCCACCCATTTTACATCAATATTATCTGGTGGGGTTAACTCTATCTCTACACCTTCGATGATAATTTTTTCCATATCTAATACTAATATTTATTTACAATAGAAAAATATCAAACAATTTTTGTTAATTTTTTACTTTTTTTAGTCGAATATAAATGATAAGGTGGATTTTTTAAGGAGTATTCAATGAAAAGATTTGTAAGTTTTCTTTTATTTTTTTTAAGTTTAACATTATTTGGTCAAAATCCTCCCATTAGAGAAACTACAACAGAACAGCCAAAAGAAAAAGGCGATATAATCAAAATACAAGATTATTTTCCTGTTAGCATGGAAGATCCGAAAATTTCTGTTACCGACGTTTCTGTGGATAGAAGATTTTCTCCCGATGGTAAAGGAGAAATTTTAGATATTTTTTTTAACATCGATAATAATACAAGCGAAAGAATTGATTTATTTGTATGGGTAATCGCATACTACGAAACCGATGCAGTAGAAAAAGAAGAAAGAAGGATTGTTCCTTATCCTACTTGGAGGGTTTACGATCCAGATAAAAGAACTTATATAACAAGATTTATTAAGATTACACCAAAAGATATTCCTATTGATAAAATCTGGAATCCAGAAGATCCAGACTATCAAAAATATCATAATGTCATCAAGAGAATGCGAAATGTTGTAGGGAACCTTAAAGTAATTGGCGATGTATACCCACCAGTTTGGAAATACGTAAGCTATATTATGAGATATCCTACGCAAGGTGTTCCTACAACAATGTACGGTGATTTAGGACCAACGCCAGATAAGCTTTTGTTTACTAACTTTATTCCTCCAACGCCGGAAGAAAAACGAACAAAGATATTTAAACATATTCCAGATCATACCTTTACTATTAACTATAACAGACGAAGAACAATTTTTCGAAGCCATCATTATTCAGATTATAGAGCAGATTATTATTTTTTTAACACATTTCGTATCCTGATTTTTGATGCTAACAAAGCAAAACAATTCGAAGAACAAGCTAATAGAGAACTAAAACAAGGGGAAAAACCCATCGATGCATTGATGTATCATAGAATATTTTTTATAAACAGAGAAATGAAGATTCGATAAAAGTTCGGTTTTAAAAAACCGAGTCTTTCGAAATAAATATTTTATTGACGTTTTATTATACATTAGATATACAACATTTGTGGTGGAAAATTTTCCAAATAATAGCAAACTTAAAAGTGATTTTTCTAAGGATGATATAACTATTCAAAATATAGTCACACTACTTTTAGAAAAAAAGAAGGTTCAATATAAGTTTAAAACCAACCATGATCCCCTTATACAATATCTTCATGCAATTTTACATAGAATCCTTTCGGAGTTAGATTTAAGCTTTTTAACAGAAACAATCCATGTAATTGTTCTAGAATTGATTTCGAATTTTTTAAAAGCCATTGCAAAACGCATTTACTTTAAAGAAAAGAATTTAGATATTACAAACTTTAAAGATTATGTTGATAATATCAATAAATTCAAAGCAGAAGTATTAGAATATTGGGATAAATACAAATTCAATTTAGAAGAACATGGTTATTATTTAATTATCGATTTCATTATCTTAGAAGATAGCTTTATTTTTTACATAAAAAATAACATCAAAGTGAACATTTTCGAAAAAGAACGTATAGAAAAACGTTTAAATGCAGATGTTAACAATCCTAATTTTTACAGCGAAATTGATTCCACAGAAGGTGGTGGCCTTGGACTATTATTAATCACGTCTCTTCTCGAAAATTGTGGTATCTCTAAAAATAATTTTAAATTTGAATTTAAACCCGATTCTACAATTGCAATTCTTAAAATTCCATTAAAATTAAACAAACCTCAAATAGAAACTTATCTAAAAGAAATCATCATAAATAAAATCGAAGCTTTACCTTCTTTTCCAGAACATATTCAGGATTTAATAGAAAAATGTGATTCGGGAGAAGTTGCAACAGAATACATTACAAACAAAATTATCAAAGATCCAGCATTAACTTCCCAGATTTTAAAATTGGCTTCTTCTGCTGGATACATAACACGTAATAAAAATCCCAATCTAAACTTAGCCATCAACCTTATTGGTTTAAAACAACTAAAACATTTACTGATGATTTATGCTGCGAAAAATGTTTTTAAAAATCTTGTAGATCGTAAATTTTTGGAAAATATCTGGTTCGAAAGCAATCGCATTGCTTTTTTCTCTCGTAAATTGCAAAAAAAAGAAGAATTAAAAGAAGTAAATTTTATCATAGGAATTCTAAATCTTATAGGGAAACTGGTCTTATCGAGTTTAGATATAAAAGAAATCAAAAAAATTCGAAAGCTTTCTCAGAATAAAATAAATTTAAGCGATCAAGTATTAGAGGAATTAGAGATTGGAATCAGTTATCCAGAAATTGGTGCGATGTTAGCAGAAATTTGGAAGTTTCCGAATAACGTTGTATATGGAATTCGCTATCAATTTAAACCTTTGCAGATAAGCGAAGATAAAATTGACCTGATTTATCCCATATATTTAGCAAAATGTATCAATGAAATTTTAAATCAGCGTTTTTCTTACGATTTTATCGAATACAAAGTACTTCGATATTTTAATTTACTTAACAATTACAAACAATTCGAAAATTTAGTTGAATCCCTTAAGAACGAATTCGAAAGTATTTATTCTTTATAAAAAATATTATAAATCCTATTAAAAATAAAATCAATACAGGTAGATAATGGGTATAAAAGATATGTGCAGCTTCATGACTTTGGCAAATAAAACCAACACAAACTGTTCCAGAAATAGAAGATGCAAGTATACCGCCTAATATAGTAGATTTCCAATCGATCACAAACCGTTTTTTAATAAAATTATAGACAAATATAAACAAAATTAAGCCTATAATGATGGTTCCAGTAGTGCAATAATAAAATTCCGTTAGACTAATTTCATAATTTTCGTGAACATACATTTGATATAAAATTAATATGCCCCATAAGATAAAAAATAAAATCGATATATACTTCCACAAAAGATAATTTCTACCAGGTAAAGCAGCAAAAATTGCACAAATAAAGGATGATACAGAAGCAATAAAACCAATCAGAAAAATTGGATTCATTAACAGATCCCAAAAGGAATGTTTAACAGAATGTTTAACGGAACGAAAAAAATCCGAAAAAACATAATAATTAACTAGAATTAAAAGTATAACCAAAGAACACCAAATTACACAAGGGAACTTCCAACCTTTACGTTTTGTAGGTTTTAAATCTTTTGCAAGTATTTCGATTAATTCTTCGGTATTTTTTTTATTATATATCATTTTCGCTTAAAATCTTTTTAATTTTTTTATATGCTCTATGAGCTGCAACCTTCACTGCACTTTCTGATAAATTTAATATTTTCGCAGCATCTTTAATAGAATAATTCTCTAACTTTAACAGTGTGATAATCTTTTTTTCTCTTTCTGTCATTAGTTCTAATATACTCTTGATTCTTTCTTGATTATCGTAGTTTTCTTCTGTCTTATAACGAACATTCGATGCATATTGATTAAAAGTTTCAGTCGAAATTTCAAATTTTTTTATACGAATATCTTTTCTAACGTAATCCACATATCGTCGATAAGCAATAGACAAAATCCAATTCGAAATCGATAGTTTGGGATCATAAGTATGTTTTGCTTTATGAATAGAAATCAAGGTCTCTTGTACAAGATCTTCTATCACAGTTTGATCATAAACCTTTGTATAAAAATAATTCTTTAACAATTTAGAAGTATTCATCAAAAATTTTTTGTAAGAATCTTGATCGCCCTCTAAAGCTTGGAGCATTAAGTTTTTTAATTCATTGATATCAATATTTTCCATATAAAATAATCATTTAAACTAAAAATCATATAAATTTTCGTAAGATGTTTCTAATTGTATGTTTTTTTGCTTTTTGATAACTTTTAAAAATTCCCTCCAAAATAAATCTTTTATGTTTCTTTGTTCTTTTGGTTCGCACAAAAAACGTAAAGAAACAATTACACTTCCTTTATTATATTCTATATAAGTTCTTGGTTGAATTTTTTGGAAGTATATTGCATATTTTTCGTAAGAAATTTTGATCTTTTCGCTTTCTTCTTCGATAGGTCGAAGTAGTTTGTTAATGATTTTTAAAATCAACTCTTCGGCTTTTTCTATATCGCTATTAATCGTTAAAGGAATTTTTATCTCTAACCAATTAAAGGCAAATTCCTTGCTAAAATTGGAAAGTGGATATAAAAACACATAAGAATTAGGGATGTTAACAACCCTACCAGAACTTTGACCTCCTAAATACAAAGGATAAAGCTGAAGCATAGTAAAATCAAGTAAACGAATATCTAATACATCACCATAAAAATCGTTAATTTTAATTCTATCTCCTATAACAAAAGGTCTTCTAATAATTAAATAAAAAAATCCATACATATTTAAGATAACTTCTTTAAAAATTAGTAATATACCTGCACCAAAAATACTTAATACAGTTACTAATTCTTTTAACTTTGGCAATAATGGTGGTATAACAAACAATAATATAAAAAATACAAAAAAATAATTTATATATATTTTATAAATTCTATATTCTTTTAAATCATGAATCCTATGTTTTAAATATCGAACAATAAAATTTCTTATTAGAAATAGAACAAAAATAAAAAATGCTAGGTAGATAAACTGTATGATACCGTCAGAAAACTCAAAATCTTTCATCTTATGATATTTTTTTTATAATTTTATTTGAATCAATCATTTTATATTTTGGTCCAAAAACCAATTTAGAATATTTAATTATATAATTAATTTATCAAAGAAATTAATTATTTTATTTATTAAATATATCGTAAAAATAATCTTGATCTTCGATTGCTAATCCTCTATTGGGATAAGCTTGATCATAGAACAATGCAGCTAAAATTTCGAAACGTTCATCATAAGGTAGCTGATTTTCTTCCCAATAGATATTTCTTCGTTTGATAAGATATGCAACAGTATCATCTTCGCAAGAAAATGGTATGTTTAATTCATTCAGTTTTCGAATTAACCAATTGATATTCCAACTTATATAATCTCCTAATACTTCCAAGTAAGCTAATGTTGGTTCAAACTTCATGATTGTTTCGCACAAATAAAGAACCACTTTGTAGGATTCGGGATTATGCCTTGCTTCCCTTAATGTTTGTGCTACTTTTTCGTGGAAATGAAATGTATCTTTGTAAGATTCTAAAATAGTGGTTGTATGTTCAGGATAATCATTCAAGACATTTACCAAATCACAAAAACGGTTTTTTTTCATGAGCTCATTTAGAATGGGATATCTATCATCAAAGGGTGGATCAATCAAGGGAATGTACAAATACCGAATTTCTGTTATAAAACGAGATTCCTTAGGAACATAATACTCTATCCAAACTGGTTCCACATAATAATTATACTTTTCTTCGATAGGAAGATCTGGTTCGACAGCAAGTGATTTTAATTTTTTTACATCATCTGTTACAACTTTCTTCCCTTCGTATTTAAAACCAGCTTTTTGAATTCGTTTTATATCCCCTTTTGTAGCTAATTGTTTCCTGGAATACAATACATCTTCGGATTTAATAATTTCGTCTTCGAAAACCTTTTTCTTTTTGGGAGTTTTTTCTTGGGACTCTTCTAAAGATTCAGGAACCTTAATATCAACAATATCTTTTTCGAAAGATTCGTCCATTGGTTTAATTTATAGATCAAAATTAACGAATTTTTTTAAATCCAATAGAGTATTATCTTTCGCGTAGTCTTTTAAAACAGAAATTATCAAATACTTTTCTTGATTAGAAAGAGAGGGTTGCTCTAATAAGTCGTAAAATTGATGATAATTTTTGGGTGTAATAAAATGACAAAGTGTATAAACTAATTCTAAACGCACTTGTGGGTTATTTTCTACATATATTAAATTTAATAAATCTTCTAAATAGTTTTGCATGTTAAGCTTATGTATTGCCTTTAACGTTAGAATTCTTATATCTTTATTTTTATGCTGTAATAAAAATACTAATGAACGGGAAGGATCCCCCTTTTCTAATTCTATTAATGTCAATATGCCTTCTTGTATAACATCTTCGTCATTTTCTATCAATAAATGTCGCGAAATTAAGCTTACAGCCGCATAGTTTTTTAAATTCCTAAATGTTCTTATCGTTGCTAATCGTATATTTTTGTTAGGATGATTTAAAGTATTGTTTAAAAGATACAAGTTGTTATAGAACTTTTTTTGTTCAATGAGTTCAATCATTGCCAATATTACATCATCTTCTTCTTTATCGATGTTTCTAAAAAGATAAAATGTTTCGCTTTCGTAATTAGATAGTGCACGAATAGCAAAGATTCTTATGGTAACATTTGGATGAAGCACAAATTCTCTTATAAATGGAATTAATCTTTTGTCTGTGTAATATATGCTATTTTCAAGTCCATATAGAATCAACAATTCATTACTAGACTTTAAGGATTCTACAATGATAGGAATCACAATATCGCTGTTTAATTCTTTTAATGTTAAGATTGCTTCTTTTCTTATTTGGTGTTCTGGATGTTTCGTTAATCTTATAATAGAAAAAACTAAACGTTGCTCTTTCCATTTTCGCGCCAATTCCAAACTATCTAACAATGTTTCTTTATCCCTCTTGTTGCTTATAAATTGATCTAAAAGAATATACCAATTGGGTAGTATAGAAACCAAGTCATCACCTAAAAGTTTGAAGATTCTTAAAATCATTCTATGTTCTAATGGATTATCACTTTCGTTTAAGTATTTTGCAGCTTTTCTTAGAAGATAATATTGTTTTGTTTGATAACCAATCCAAATCGCTTTGATTCTTTCTTCGCCACCTTGATTCATCATTTTGATTAGGTTTTCGCTAGAAATATCTATGGATAGTAGAGACGAAGAATAGATTACGAATATTATAATAAAATTATATAATTTCTTCATACTATTTCCCCATCTTATCTATGATTGTATTTTTATATCTTATTGCAGTTTCGTTCAATGGATCGATTTGTAAAACCATTTGGAATGCTTGTAATGCCCTTTGATATTCTTTATTTTTATAATATGCAATTCCTAACGTTAAATACACATCTTTTTGTATAGATGGTGGATGATCTTCGTAAGTTAACGGTAGCAACGTTTCTATAACATTTTCAATATCTCTTTGCGAAGATGATTCCAACAAAATTTTACCTTTGACTACTAAGATTTTAGGATCGTTCGGCGAAAGTCGTATTGCTTTATTGATCCACGATTTTGCAATTTCCAGATTGTTGATTTCTTTAGTCAATAGATAACTATCGGCGATTTGTACAGCTGCTTCTTTTTTTTGTTCCACAGAAGAATCGATTGAATCAAAAACCTTTATAAAATAAGAAACAGCTGTGTTGTAATCTTTTATATTTTTATAAAGATTTCCCAATTCCATATAAACAGTCGAAGCATTCTTTTCGTCGATGTTTACTTTTTTTAATTCTTGGACAGCTAAATCATAACTTCCTAAATTTTGATAAGTTTTTGCAAGAATAATATGAAATTTATTTTTTTCTTCGGGAGTAATATAGGGTTGATTTAAAGCTAATTTCCAAGTTTCTATTGCTTTGTCCTTTCGTCCTCCATAATAGTATGCTTTTCCTAATTCGTAAAACACATCAATTTTTGGGTTTGGACTTAATTCCAAAGCTTTTTTTAATGCATTAACAGAATCTGCATATCGTTCCATTTTGTTATAAATTCTTCCTAAATTTAACAATGCGTTGATGGTGTCTTCTGTTCCTGGAGTTCTGTTAACAATTTTCCTGTATATTTCTGCCGCTTGTAGAAGATTATTACTTCTTTCGTAAAGTTCTGCTAAACGGAATAACGTAGAGATATGATCAGGATTATATTGCATGGAACGTTCCATGGTTCTTATTGCAGATTCCATATCGTTAAATTCTTCGAAGGCATAAGATAACTTTTCGAACACTTCTGGATCCGTTGCACCTAAACTCATTGCTTTTTTAAAATATTCTTTGGCATTAGTTTCGTCTTTTAGTTTTAAGTAGATCACCCCAATGTTATAATAAATTTTCGCGTTATCGGGGGCTAATCCAGCTGCCCTTTTATAATAGCTCAATGCCTTTTCGTATTGATCAACAGAATAATAAATCTGGCCTAACAATCCCAATACATTAGCAGTTAATGCATGATTAGGAAATAGTTCCAGAAAATGCTGTAATTCTAAGATAGCTTCTTGGGTTTTACCCTGCCTAATGAGAGAAATTGCTAAATTATATCGCGCAACAGGTTCATTGGGTTCAGATTCTACACCTTTTCGAAATTCCTCTTCTGCTTCTTTTGCCCCTTTAATGTTCATGATGATGTTTCCCGTTAAAATAGCAACAAGAGCATCCTCGGGAGCTATTTTTTTTGCTTTTTTTGATAATTCGTAAGCCTCATCTAAATTGCCTAATCGATATTCGGTAATCGCCAAGTTAACGATTGCAGGCAAGTAGCTTTCGTCGAACTTTAAGGCTTGTGTAAAATAATGTTTTGCCAAAGGATATTTTTCTAAATCTAATGCAATAATTCCCAAATAAGTATATGCTACGACCTTTTCTTTTTCGTTTGTTGTAGAATCAATCAAGGACTGAAAGTATTTCTCTGCTTTGTTTAAAAAACCTTCGCGATAATAACTAATGCCCTTTTCTAAAGCAGGCGTAATCTCTTTGGGATAATAATATTTTTCTTTTAGCTCTGAACTTATATCTGGTAATTGTTTTTTAAAATCAAATATATTAGGTATTTTTTTGCTGTTGTAATAATACAAACCAGCTAAAAAAATAAATAGAATTAACAATAAAATACCACCACCAATCAAGAATAAATATTTATTCGACTTTTTTTCTTGAACTTCTATTAATTCTTCTTGCAAATTTTCGTTTTCAAGAAGAATTCTGTTTTTTTCCATTCCTATTAACCTTTATTTTCTTTTTCTTCTTGATTTTCAAGTAAATATTTATATACTTTGTCTAAAATTGCATTTACAAATTTAACTGCTTTTTCATCATCATATTTTCTTGTTAAAGTACAACAAGTATCTATGATGATTGGACCAGGAAATTCTCCTTTTAAGATTTCATAAGTCCCCATACGTAATATACATCGGACAATACTAGAAATTTGTCTTATATCTTTTTTGCTATACTGCTGAATAATTTCGTCTATATCAGTTTCGTATTCTGTTACACCTTCTACTATATCATAAATTAGTTGTTTATTCTCTTCTGTTAAATTGCTATGAACCCACGTTAATTTTAAAACCTCTTCTAATGGAGCTGATCCCAAATCAATTTGATACAATGCTTGCAAAGCAATTTCTCTTAGGTTAAAATTAGGATGTTTAGCATCGGATTTTTTTTCGAACCTTGGTCTTTCTTTTAGTTTAACAATGATGGTTCTTTTCATGTTTTATTTATACCTTCGATTTGATTGTAAAGATCACACATCTCTATCAATGCAATTGCACCTTCGAAACCTTTGTTGCCTGCTTTTGTTCCTGCTCGTTCAATTGCTTGTTCAATCGTATCCGTTGTCAGTACACCAAAAATGATGGGTATATTTGTATCCATCGTAGCTCGAGAAATCTGACTTGCTGCTTGACCAGCTACATATTCATAATGATCCGTAGCACCCCTAATTACACAACCTAAACACAAGATTCCATCGTAGTTTTGGGTCTGAGCAATCTTCTTTGCAGTAGCACCTAATTCAAAAGAACCAGAAACATAAAAAATATCATAATTCTCTTCGGGAATACCATATTTTTTAAAAGCCAACAACGCACCTTCTTTTAAACGTTCCGTGATAAAATCATTCCATCGGGAAACTACAATTGCATATCTATATCTGCTTGCATTCAAAATAGAGCCTTCGTAAACCTTCATAACATTATCCTTATTGTTTTTTATTTCTTTGTTTAAACTCCTCGTATGCAGCTTTCCCTTCTTTTTCGTAGACAAGTGCATCTAATAAATTCAAAAAATATTTTTCGTCTGGAGTTCCACGCGAAACTAATCTGTTATTTACTAAAATAGTTGGTGTAGAATTAATCTCTACTTTTTTTGCATCTTCAATATCTTGATTAATTCTTTGTTGAGCAATGGGACTTGTCATACAAACGAAAAGTCTATCCCAAGGAATTCCTAAATTTTTACTGATTCGTTCTAATTGCTCTAAATCGATGGGCAATTGTTGCTCTTGCAAGCCAAAAATTTCATGATAAAATCTAGGAAATTGTGGATAATCTGCTGCACAAACTGCTGCTTGTGCACCATTACACCTCCAATCACCATAGGGCTTTCTCGGCGGTGATTGAATTTCTTTATTACACGTAGAATCTAAGGGAAATTGTCTATAATAAATTACAATTCTTCCTGGCCAGCGTTCCAATGCTTTTTTTAAAATATAAGTTGTATGTAAACAATGTGGGCATAAGAAATCTGCAAATTTCTGAATAACAATATAACCTTGCGGATTTCCTTCCAAGGTTTTTAGGTTTTTCGTCGATAAATCTACTTCTTTTAGTGCGCGAAAATCTTTTAAGTATTCTTCCACTTTACCTTCTGGCAACAATGCATCTGCTACAATTTCCTCTTTATGGGATTTCGATTTTAGATAATATATCCCCATTACTAGGGTAGAAATTATAATAGAAATAACTAAAATAGTTAAACCTTGTTGCACCATTAAGAGATAATTTTCTTTTGGTTTATTACGATTTTTTAACACGAGGGTAATGATAAAAAGTGCAAATGTTACAAAATAGGTATAAACACATAACAAACAAGGAACAATTAATTTAGTAAAATTGATGTACCCTAATATAGAATCAAAAACTATTCCAAAAATTGCAGCATAATATGAAATCAAAATACGAGAATGGTTAATTGTTGTATCATTTTGATTTTCTTTAAAATAAGAAATACCAAACAAAATCGTGATAAATGTATAATAAATTAACCCTAAATAAGCAATAGGAATTCCGAAAATTTTCGAATATCCACTTTCTCCTAATTCTTTACATCCATCAACTCCATCGATAGCACACCCCAAAGAAGAAGTACAAATATCTGGAAAAACTTGTTTACATATTAAGAGAATCGTTATCAAAACACCAATCGTTCCAACAACTAATCCAACTAGGTAGTAAATACGGTTTTTTCTATACATAGACTACTAATTTATTTTAATCAATGGATTTGAAAAGAAAAAATAAGGGAATTACGAAGAAATGTCAAGTATAAATTTTATGGGAGCTAGTGGATTTGAACCACTGACCTCTTGCATGTCAAGCAAGCGCTCTAACCAGCTGAGCTAAGCCCCCTCTTCTATACAGAAAAATCTAATTTACTCTTGCGTCAATTTGAATTTTACCTGATGAAAGATTCTATTTTAAATTGGGAATAGGACTCATTCCAAACCAAGTTTAAATGATTGATATAGCTTTCGTATGTATCGTTAAAACCAATTTGATTTCCTACTCCATAATCTTTTAGTTGCCAATAGGATGGCGAAGTAATAATAAGATGGACTGATTGATCTGGTATTTATTCCATGTTTCGAGAATTACCAATGATAATTTTGTGGTAAGTGATCATTATTATTGATAAATTATAATAAAATTTTATAAAATAACTAAAACGATGTTAATAAAATGCGTATAAAACTTGTAACTGGTGCTTGTTCGCGGGTATCCTCTAAATTTTCTCTCATTTCTCGAACGACAATTTTAGCATCCGAAACAACTGTATTGGCATTGTCGTGCAATTTACTGTCGTTAATCAATTGTCCGATTGTTCCCTGTCCTTGGTTGATTTTATCTGTTATTTCTGCGATGTTGCTTAGTGTTCTTTTAACATTTTCGCGGTTTTCGCTGATTAATTCTGACAGTCCAGCAATGGGATCCCCTGCATTGATTCCAGATAAAACTATTTTTGTTTTTCCTTCGTTTATATCTTTTATGTTGGATTTGATGGCACTTCTACCAAGTCTTTCCATATCTAGACTACTATACCACATTACATCGATTCGCTTGGGATAATATCCTTTAACGGGTTCGCTATTACCGGGATCGATTGCAACGACTTTACCAGAAAGGATAGATTCATTTTTTAAAGAAATGGAATAATTCTCGAAAAATATAATATCCTTTTTTAGTTCTACTACAATTGCAACGCGTTGTTTAACCCTTTTAGGAGAAGAATCTGGCACAGGGATGTTATTTTCGTCCACAGAAACTAAATCCATATCCACAACGGTTCCAGCAGGCACACCCAATACAGTAACCTTAGAACCCACTTTGATTCCTTCTGCATGATCAAAATAAATTACTAATTGTTTACCTTTTTTTGCAAAAGGACCACTTTCCGAAACAATGGTAAAATATCCCACTAGTGCAAGCGATCCAAAAAATAATAACCCAACAATAAAATTTTGAAATAATTTCACAAATAACAAGGAAAAATAATAAAAAAAAACGTCAATATTTTTTAAACAATGCTTTTGAATATTTCAGTTGATCAATGATTTTATCCCAATTTAAAGGGTATATCTTAATTTATGAAAAATCATCGTTGGAAAAAATTAGCTAAATGGTTTGTTATTTTTTTAACTCTATTAGTAGTTGGGATATTTTCTCGCTATTGGTGGAAAGAAAAGCGATGGAGATATATTATAGTTCATCACACTGCATCAGATTTGGGGAATCTGGAATATTATCGGCGAATACACCAACAAGAACGTGGTTGGGATGATATCGCTTATCATTTTGTTATAAATAATGGATCCTTTCAGACAATACCAGGTCAAATAGAAGAAAGTAACCTTTGGAAGGAACGAAGACGAGGATATTCTACGAGTAATAAATGGGTCAATACCTTTGCTATTGCAATTGTAATTGTTGGAAATTTAAACAATCATCCACCTCTTCCTCAACAATACGAATCATTGATAAATCTTCTTGTTCAATTATCAAAACAATACAATATTCCACCAGAACGTATCATTGGTCACAGAGAAATCCAGAACACAGAGTGTCCTGGAAAATATTTGAATATGGCAAAGGTTCGATTAGATGTAAAAAAGAAATTGAATATCAAAAATTAATTTGATATTTTTTTATAAAATTTTTAAAATATTCTTGGTATTTTTCGTAATTGTCATCGATAGAGTATGCATGTTTAGAACCCCAATCAGTTAAAATCAATTCTTTTTCGTTTAATTGTAATGATTTATAAATATCTTCTGAATGATGATAAGGTGTATAATCATCTGTTTTCGAATGATAGATTAATATAGGCGTTCTAATATCTTTTGCATATTTTTGTGGAGATACATCATCTAAATCTGCACCAGTTCTTAATTCAGAAAGTAAAAATGCCCCTTTTAGAAAAATAACTGCTGGCTTAGGATATAAAACCATCGATCGTTCTTTTACTATGGTATATAAATCTGCATAGGGTGATTCTGCTAATATCATCTTAAACTTTCTTTTCGAATAACCTGCTGCTTGAATTACGGTTGCAGCCCCCATGCTTTCGCCAAACAAAGCAATTTGTTCATCTTGTAGGTTTGCTTTATTTTTAAGCCAATCGATCATTTTTAACAAATCAAATTTTTCGTAATAGCCAAAGGTACCAAAATTCCCTGTACTTTTACCATGATGTCTTGCATCATACATCACCAAATGACATTGAAAATCTTTAAATAGCTGTGTATAAGTAATCATACGGATTCTTGTTCCTTTGTATCCATGATGAAAGACTACCCCACACGATTTCTTACCAGGAAAATACCACCCAGAGATTTTGATATCGTCAAGTTCTAAGATAAAATCTTCTGGTTTCTCGAGCCCTACTTGTTCTATGCTATGGATTTTATAATCCCTTATATCGTCTTCGTGTGTTCTTACAGTAAAAAATACCAATTGATTCGAAAAGTACCACGATATTCCCCCATAGATCAAAATTAAAATGAATAAACTTCCTAGAATAATTTTTGTTTTTGTTGACTTCATAATCAACGAAAACTTTTGATATGATAGTATTTGTCAAATCAATTTATTTTAGTTGTTGAATACATTTTTGGTTAAAAAACATCAAAAAAAGATAGATTTTTAAACAACATTTACAAATTTTCCTTTTTTATATGTATATGAAGAAAATGAATTGTAAAGAACTAAGAAAAGCTTGGGTGGATTTTTTTAAATCTAAAGATCATTTACATTTGCCCTCAGCAAGTTTACTTCCTTCGGATGATCCTACCTTATTGTTTACTTCTGCTGGAATGGTACCTTTTAAAGATTACTTTAACGGAACAAGAAAACCACCACATCCCAGAATTGTTACAATACAAAAATGTTTAAGAACAACAGATTTAGAAAGTGTTGGAAAAACAGCACGCCATTGCACATTTTTTGAAATGTTAGGAAATTTTAGCTTTGGAGATTATTTTAAAAAAGAAGCCATCGAGTGGGCATACGAATTTTCTATAAAAGTTTTGGAATTAGACCCAGAAAAAATTTATGTGACAGTTTACCAAGAAGACGACGAAGCTTTCGAAATCTGGAACAAAAACATTGGAATACCCAAACATAAAATTATTCGATTAGGCAAAGAACATAATTGGTGGGGACCTGCGGGTGATTCTGGACCCTGCGGACCTTGTACAGAACTTTATTTAGATAGAGGCGAAGAAATCTGTTATTCAGAAACAGGCTGTAAAAACCCAAAAACCTGTAAACCAGGAAATGATTGTGATAGATTTTTAGAATATTGGAACCTTGTTTTTAACGAATTTTTTCAAGATACCGAAGGCAAATTACATCCACTTCCTCAGAAAGGAATTGATACAGGTGCTGGTTTAGAGAGAATTATTGCATTGTTAAACCAAACTGATAGTGTTTACGAAACAGATGAATTGTACAAAATTCAAGATGCATTCAAAAAAGAAATAGAAAAACGATTGAATAAAACATTAGATAATTCGTACTTAACTCTTTCTGCTCTTCGCGTACTAACGGATCATGTTCGATCGATAACATTTGCCATTTCTGATGGAATCTTTCCCGAAAATACTGGACGTGGGTACGTAATTCGTAGGATTATAAGAAGAGCTTTACTTTTTGCTCATCAATTAGGAATCCACGAACCTATACTCTATAAAATCCATCCTGTTGTTGTAGAAATATACCAAGAATTTTATCCAGAATTAAAACAAAATTACTCCCTTGTGCAAGAAACGATTCTACAAGAAGAAAATCGCTTCTTAGAAACCTTAACCAAAGGGATCAAAAAATGGAAGGAATTTTTAGAAGAGCACAAAAAAGAAAAAGCATCTTTATTCGATGGCGAAAAAGCATTTATTCTATACGATACTTATGGTTTTCCCTTAGAATTAACCATCGAATTAGCAGAAAAAGAAGGCATTAAAATCGATGTTGAAAAATTCCATCAAAAAATGGAAGAGCAAAAAGAAAAATCAAAACAAAACCAACAATGGAAAGATTTTCAATTCCCACCTAATTTTCCTTTCATTAACGAAAAAACCGAATTTACTGGCTACGAAAACTACCAAGAAAAAGGAAAAATCTTATCTATCATATATAACAATCAAATCCACAAAGAGATAGAAAGAAAAAATAATGACAACGAAATCATCATAATAACAGATAAAACATGTTTTTATCCAGAAGGCGGTGGGCAAGTAGGCGATACGGGATATATCAAAAGTAAAAATGGTACATTTCGTGTTATAGATACCAAAAAGAAAGGCGAAATTATTCTCCATATCGGAAAAATTATAGAAGGAACACTAAAAGAAAACGAAGAAGTTGAATTAGAAATAGACAAAGAACGTAGAAGATTTTTAACTTATCACCATAGCTCTACTCATCTATTAAATAAAGCTTTAAGAGATGTATTAGGGGATCATATCTATCAAACAGGTTCACTTGTTGCACCAGACTATTTAAGGTTTGATTTTTCTCATAACAAAAAGATGAGCGAAAAGGAACTAGAAGAAGTAGAAAAAAGGGTTATCGAAGCCATCAATGCACATGCGAAAGTCGAAGCAAAAATCATGGCAATCGAAGAAGCCAAAAAAACTGGTGCCATTGCAACCTTTGGCGAAAAATATGGTGATGTTGTGCGAATCATAGAAATGGGCGAAAAAGGTAAATATTCTATTGAATTTTGTGGTGGCTGTCATGTTAACAATACCGGCGATATTAAATTTTTCCATATTATAAAAGAAAGTAGCCCTGGTGCTGGCAATCGTCGAATCGAAGCAGTTGCAAACGAAAAAACCATTGATTATTTCTACGAAAAAATCCAAGAACTCAAAAAATTCATGGGTGAATTTAAACAAAAATATCAAAGCGAACAAAACGAAGAAATTCAAAAACTCTTGAGTGAAATTGTGCTAAATTTACCAACCACAAAAGAAGAAATAAAAAAACAACTAGAAACAAATCCCTTCCAAACCATAGAACTAGAAAAAAACATTCAAAAAATAGAATTACAAATCACAGAAACAGAGAAACAAATCAAAAAAATTCAAAAAAAAGAGGGACTTAATAAAGAAAAAATCAACCAAATTCTTAATGAAAGTATTCAACATATGTTGGATTTAAAAGTTGTTAAAGTATTTTCCATCATAGAAGATAACCTAAACATAAACGATCTAAAAGTATTGACAGACAAAATAAAAGAACAATATCCCGATGCAGTGATTCTTTGTGGTTCAAGGAATACAGATAAAGGAACTTTGTTGTACACTTGTACAAAAAAAGCATTAGAACACGGTATAGATTGTAATCAACTCTTAAAGGAAACCATTGGTATGATCGATGGCAAAGGTGGTGGAAAAAAGGAATTGGCACAAGGTGGAGGAAAATCAGAAGATTTAGAACAAGCGATAGAAAAAGCAAAAGAACTATTAAAAGCAAAATTTGCATATTTATAATTTTTCCTAAGGAGCAAAATATGTCCAAAGAACATTCCTTCGATATTGTATATAAAATTGATGAGCAAGAATTAGCCAATGCTATCAACCAAACTTTAAAAGAAGCTTCCACGCGATATGATTTTAAAGGCACTCCGGTAGAAATAGAAAAACAAAAAGATGAACTTCACTTAACTGCTGCTGACGAAATGAAGATGAAAGCATTGATTGATATGTTTCAAAGTAAGCTAGTAAAGCGTGGAATCAACCTTAAAGCAATTAAATTCGAAGAGATAGAAAAAAATATTTCTGGTAGAGTAAAGTGCAAGGCGAAAATTCAGAATGGTCTTACACAAGAGCAAATCAAAAAGATCAATAAACTTATCAAAGATTCTAACATAAAAGTACAAACGCGTCAACAAGGAGACAGTGTTCGCGTTATAAGTAAAAGCATAGACGATCTGCAAGCAGTAATAAAATTTCTAAAAGAACAAGATTTGGACTTTGCCATTTCCTTCGATAACTATAAATAATCTATGCACTATGATTCTATTACACATCTATTAGAAAAAGGAGAATTTGCAGAAGCAATTAATCTTGTTGGCGAATTACTACAAGAAAATCCAGAAGATTTAGATTTTATCTCTGCTTATTTTACCATTAAATATTGGCAAAACAGAGAACCATTGTTATATAACTTGAAAAATAAATCCATTTCTTTTCTAATGGAGGAATGGGACAAATTCGAATCAAAATTAAAAGAAAAAAAATATAAGCATAATCCTATTACCCTTACTCTAAAAAAATTTATCATTCAAAAGATTGTTCTTCAACTAAGAAATAAGTTTAATAAAGAAGGTTTTGAAGAATCGGATTTTCCATTACTTTTATCATTAGCAAAACAACTCTTATCTTTACAAGACTATGCCAGCGCTAGGGAATTGCTTTATTATTATCATCAATTCCATCATCACAACTCTATCGTCTTTTTTTTATTAGGAGATACTTTTTGTTTAGAAGCCGAAATAAAAGGAAATGTAAGTCTATATTATAAAGGATTCAGTCTTATTCGCGATGGTTATTTGATTGATGCGAATCATTTTCCTATCGAAGATGTTCAATCTAAAATATTAAATAATATTATAAAAGAACTTAAATTTTTATACGAAGATCAACAACAAAGAATCCAAGCTTGGCTACCTGTTTATATTATGCTAAAATCTTTCTATCCAGAAATTAGAAAACTTACTGTAGAAGAAATCCAAGAAATAGAAGAAGAAATTCAACGTTTAGAAGAAGAATTAGAAGAAGTATCAGAAAAATATTACGAAAAAACATTGGCAAGATTAATCTTTTATTATTTAGTGATTTTACATTCTTTGGTTTATCATTATTCCGACGAAGAACGTTTAAACGAAATTCTAACAAATTTAGAAAAACTAACCCCCAAAATATACAACGAAGTCATAAAAATTCTCTCAAAAGAAGTATGAAAATAATTCAATCTCATCTAATCTGGATAAACATCAATCTTATTAGCATAATATTTTTAATCTATGTAAAATCCTTCCGAAAAAATATTCGCTTTATTAGTATATTATTTTTTTTAATCGGAATACTTTGTTATCATTTTTATTGGTTAATGCTCTTGTATGAATATTACAACATTCTAGGTTTTATTTTTTATACAGGAATGAATTTAATCTCGTATTTTTTTTGGCTATTTTCTTTGTCTATTTTTATCGATCATTTTACCATTCGTCCCTTTCATATATTCGTAGGCATTTTAAAATTCATTGTGGGAAATATATCTATCTTTCTTTCGTACATGAACAATTCATTAGAAGAAGTTTTTTTATTGCTCCATAAAAGTTATTACTTCCAAGTACCGAATATTTTGTTTTCTTTTATTTTGATTTTACACTCCCTCTACATTGCTTACAAAGAAAAGGACTCGGATTTAGTAATATTAAGAATCGATGTAAGAAAATTCCATATATTTATTATTGGTATTTTTATTATTTGGATGTTTTTGTATTATTTAGTATTTCGCCCCCTATCCTACACAGAAATTTTTAATTTAGTCAACGCAGTTCTAATCATGATCTTGTGTATTATCTTTTTTTTATTTGGATATCCTTATCTATCTCTATTAACAGAAGAAGACAACCCCAAAAAAGTAGATAAAACGCTCCAATACGAATTTTCTCAGGATATTCTGAATAAAGTAATGGAAATGTTCGAAGTAAAAGAAATCTATAAAGAAGAAGGTTTAACTATAAGAAAACTTTCGGAATATATGAACATGCAAGAATATAAATTAAGAAATATTATTAACAAAGGATTAGGTTATAAAAACTTCAATGATTTATTAAACTCTTATAGGATTAAAAAAGCAAAAGAATTACTCTTAAATACAAACGAAAAAGATCTTTCTATAACAAGAATAGCATTAGAAGTAGGATATCCCAATGCGGCAGCTTTTAATAGGGCTTTTAAACAATTTACAGGTTTAACACCATCAGAATTCAGAAAAAAGAATGATCAATTTTAAAATTGATCATTTTTTTTTAATAATTGAAAAGATTTATTTTTTTTCTCTGATATAATTCTTTATAAAATATTTGAGGAGGGAATATGGGATATATTCAAGGACAAATTTACGCCAACACTAGTGTCGTTTTTTTGGTAATAACAATCATCAATTTGATTCGTTATGTACTAATCGCTGGTTTAGCATTTATTATTTTTTGGGTTTTGCTAAAAGATAAGATTTCTTATAGAAGAATTCAAAAAAGACAACCAAAACCAATAGATTTTAAAAGAGAAATCTTTTATTCTATGCTTACGATTATTATTTTTGGTATTGTTGGTGTGATTGTATATTTTTTAAGGATCCATGGTTATACCAAAATATATTCTGATGTGAATCAATATGGTTGGGGATACTTTTGGTTTTCCGTTATTGCATTAATCTTTTTGCACGATACCTATTTCTATTGGACACATCGACTAATGCATCATCCGAAAATTTTTAAGTATGTGCATTTGGTTCACCATAAATCCAATAATCCTACACCTTTTGCTGCTTATTCGTTTCATCCATTAGAAGCAATTGTGGAAGCTGGAATTATTCCTCTTGCTGTTTTTATTATGCCAGTTCATAATGGTGCGTTGTTTATCTTTATTACATTTTCTTTTATCATGAATGTATTAGGTCATGTCGGTTATGAATTTTATTTTAAAGGTTTTACAAAAAATCCTTTTACATGGTGGAATAATACAAGCACACATCACAACATGCATCATCAATACGTAAATTGGAATTTTGGATTATACTTTAACTTTTGGGATCGGTTGATGGGTACAAATCACCCCAAATATCACGAAACATTCGAAGAAATTACTAAAATACCTTTAATATCTGTAAGAAATCAAAAGGCAGAAATTTTAAAATTATCCGAGTAATAGGGGGCTAACCCCTATACTTCGATTTTTAATACATTTGCGCCTTCTTCTATGAGCTTTTTATTTCCATCATTATGGATTAAATTATCGAAAAAAGGGTGATCAAAACAGTATATATCGCGATTCTCTTGTAATGCATAATCTGTGCTTATCAATGCACCACTTTTTTCGCCCGCTTGCATTACGAACAAATACTGGGATAAACCCGTAATAATTCGATTTCGCAGAGGGAAGGTATATTTTCCTGCTTTGTACGAAGGAAAAAACTCACTCACCAAATAAAATTCCTGATGATTGGATACTGCTTCTAAGAATAATTTTAAGTGCTTTTTTGGAGAGACAAAATCGATTCCAGAACCTAAAATTGCAATTGTTGGTACGTTAAAAAAAATAGAAGATTTATGCACTCTATAATCAATTCCTCTTGCAAAACCGGAAACAGTTGCAATCATTTTTTGATTTTTTCTTAAATTTTCTCTAAAAAGTTTTAATTGGGTTTGATGGATTTTTCCGATTTGTTTAACCAATTCGTCACTATTTTTAAAGATAGAAAATAATTCTACTACTCTATCTGTTGCAAGTAGGGAAACTGGGAAGGGATTTCGCGTACCAACAATGGATATACTGTCATATTCGTTAAAGTTGAGCATCTTTCCATTAGAAGATTTTATAAACAAAACAATAGGAGGATCATAAATTTGTTTTAATAGATAAGAATATTCTGGTTCATTCCACAAGATAATTTGGTTAAAATGGAAATTTTTTTGGTTTTTTAAATATCTTTGGGTTTTAGAAATCGCATAATTTATTTGATTTTTATTATAAAAATATTTTAATAATTGAATGTTTTGTTTTACATTCCATGGTTCGTTAGAAATAGTAATATTTTTGTTATGTTCTTTGATAAAATGAAGAAACCTACGTCGATAAGGAAATGCAGAAAAAAATAAGGCTGTTTCTAATTTTCCGGAATCTTGCATTCAGGCTTTCCTTCTATGCAATATTGAAGATTCTTCATGTTTTCTAATGCTTGTAGATAGCTTCGGTTTCTTTTGATGTCGCCTTTTAACATCTTTCTGGAATACATTTCTTCGATGATTTTTGTAATATCTTCGTAAATCTTAAATGCTTCTTGGAACTCTCCATTTTCTACAAGGATATGAGCTTTTGCAAAATAAGCAGGTGTATAAAATCGCTCTTTTTTTATTGCATAATCCAAGTAAGCGATGGCTTTATTAACATCTTTTGATTCTGTGGGAATTTTTCCATACAAAACACCCAAACTATATGCAAAGCGAATATCGTCTGGATAAGCAGCATATCCGCGCTCTAAAAGAAACAATGCTGTTTTTAAACGTTCCTCTTCCCACCCTAATACGCGAGAAGCATTTCCGTAGCAAATACCTGCCTCGTAAAGTAAATCTGGTAGTAGCTCATGGTACATCAATGCTTTCTTAAAATAAGGAAGAGCAGATTCGTAAAGATTGAGTTTTTCTTCTGGTTCGTTTAATTGCTGATTTACAGATTGTTTAAAATATTCTGTTGCAAGTTCATAAGAACCTTGACTCAACAAAGCTTTGCCAATTTTCCAAGCCAACTCTCCTTGTAGCTTTTTTTCTTGTGCATATTTGTGAATGGTTTCGTACAACTCTTTACTGTCTTTTTCGGAAACCTTTAACTGATTTTGCCACATTTTTAAATCTTCTTCGTTGATTTTAATCTTTCTTTCGCGACGATGCTCAAAGGACCAATTTTGAATAAGATTCTTTATGTTATCGCAAGAAGTAAAATTTAAAACTAACAAGATTAAAACTACCTTGGATTTTAATAGGAACTTTGCTTGCATATTAAAAACTTTTTTATATTTTCGAACTAACATAAAAATCCATAAGAAAAAATTTATGTCAAACACAAATATTCAACAAATCATAGAGAAAATTTTTCAACTAGAAAATCAGCTAAAAGAAGACCAATACACCAAAGAACAAATTCAGAACTTTTTTAGCTATCATCATTACGATGTTTTTATCTTAATCTATGAGCCAAAAACCATTCTAAAAATCCTTCAAAATCATACATGGAATATTATAAACAACCAAAAGGACATTTTATTACCATTTGATGTTATTGGTTATGCATTATTTTTCAAAAATGATTCGGAACAATTGTTGGAACTACACAAAATCGTGATAGATTCTAAGTTTCGAGGTCGCGGATTGGCTTTTGATTTTTTAAGTCAAATCCTGAATGATTACAAAAAACTAAACTATCGAAAGATCTTTTTAGAAGTTTCGGAACAAAATCTACCCGCCATAAACTTATACAAAAAATTAAACTTTAAGATAATCCAGGTTCGAAAAAAATATTATCAAAACAACATAGATGCATTCGTTATGACGTTAGATATTTGAGTTTTTTGTAATATCTAATTAATCGAAATTTTTTCAAAAAAAATAAAAAATATATGTTGCAAAAAAAAAGTGAATCATTATAATGTTTTTTATGAGTATGTTAGAACGTAAAATTATAAAAGTATTATTTTTTAGTATTTGTTTTTTGCTGGTAATAAATCCTGCGTTTTCCCAACAAAAAGAAGAAGAAGATAAGGGGAGTATTGATATAAACCTTTCGGTGGTTTCGAATTATGTTTGGAGAGGTCATGATTTCTACAGAAATTATGCACTACAAAAACAAAAGTCTTATGGACCACATACAGGAACATGGGCATTTGAACCAACAATTACTTGGCACACCCCAGCCGACGGTTTTTATGTAAGTCTTTTTTCTTCGATCGCACTATAAGGAAGAAACGATGTAGACATAGACAAACGGTTACAAAAAGAACCTGGTGGCAATTTTATCCAAGGTAGAACATCTTTACTTGATCCAAATTTTAATTTTATCAATGATTTAAAGGCAGAATTCGCTTCTTTGGGAAATGATGTCTCGAATTATCAACAAGCACCCAATTTCTACAAGGAATCTGTCGGTCTAAAGCGAAATGACGAATTAGATATTACCATAGGATACGAAAAAGAAACCAAAAATGTAGGAGTAATTGGTTTTGGTATTTATCATTATGCATATGCTAATACCGTAGCAAGAGGTACACCCTATGGAACAGAGGTATATATAACTTATGCACCACCTTTTCTAACATCATTAAAATTGGGGATTTACGAAGATTTAGAAATCCATACGACATATTATCAGTTATCTTATGGGGGAGAATATGAACTAACAAAAGGACTTAAATCCTCCTATACAATTTCTGCGGGATATTATGTGATGGATAAGGTCCAAGGTGCAAGCGATGTTACTTTAAATTATACAGTATCGAAAAGTATTACAGATAAAAGTAGTATTTACATTGGATTGAACGCGGCATATTGTCCCGATTTAAAAATACAAGAATATTACTGGGGTTCTGGCGATGCAATTACAAAAGAAGTTTATAAAACACATCTTCCCATTGATTTAAACGGAAAAAGTACAATTTACGATGGCAAGGTAGCAGATCCATCTAAAACCATTGGTCCTGTTAATGAATATATTAATGCCCAAATAAGTGATTTGATTACAAATCAGACTGGCATTCCTTATACTTATACACCACGTCAAAGCTTACCAAAATACTTATGGTGGTTATCTTTTGGATATCAAACAACCATAGAATAAAAGACGGAAGATTATCTTTCGTCTTTTGGATTTAAAAATTATGCAAAGAAAATGGTATCAAAAACGTAGTATAATAAGTTTGATCAATATTTTGGTATTTATTGTATTTATAGTTGTATTTGAATCTTACACGTTTACAAAAAGCAAATTAGAAACAAAAAATCTCTCCCAGCTAATCCAATTTTTTGTGTGGAATTTGGATGATGCTTCTGCCAAACAATATTTAGATGTTTATATAAAAAATCAAAATATTAACAAGGTTGTTATACGACATCCCAATGGTAAGGAATTTTTAAGCATAGAAAAAACAGAAACATTTTCTCTAACACAAAGTGTTTTAAAATTTTTATTTTTAATTCGCACATATCCTCTACAAGAACCTATTTTTTACGAAAAAGAAAACATTGGAACGATAGAAGTATATTGGATTAACGAAAATATATATATTTACTTTTATGCTTTTATTATTTTAATATTAATTACAATCATTGCACATTTTTACGTAGAAACAATTATACAAAAAAACCGATTAAATCAAGCATTCAAAGAAATCAATGAACTAAAAATTCAACAGGATGCAGATTATTATCTTACAAGTTTATTGATTCGCCCTCTTTGTTATATCAATTTTCCAAGTAGAAACTATATCCTTCAGCATTATTTAGATCAAAAGAAAAAATTCACTTACAAAAAATACAACACAGAAATCGGTGGTGATTTTATCTTAGTAAAAGAAATTCAGCTAAGAAAAAGAGATTACATTTTATTTATTAATGCAGATGCGATGGGGAAATCTCTCCAAGGTGGAAGTGGTATTCTTGTATTAGGTTCCATTCTGTATGCAATCTTAAAACGATTAGAATTTCGTAAAGACGACCAAAATAAATATCCGGAAACTTGGCTAAAATACTTATGTTTAGAAATACAAGAATTGTTCGAATCTTTTCAAGGATCTATGATGTTATCGGCGGTCATTGGTCTTATTGATGTAAATTCTGGAATTATGTTTTATGTGAATTTTGAGCATCCCTATCCTATTGTTTATCGAAAAGGTAAGGCTGATTTTATTGGAAATAATTATATTTTAAGAAAAATTGGTTATCCAAAAGTTTTTCAACAAGATATTAAGATACAAGTATTCGAGCTAGAAGTTCAAGACATTTTTTTTGTTGGTTCAGATGGTAAAGACGATATAGAAATGCAATCAGAAGATGGAACAAAATACATAAACGAAGACGAAACACTTTTTTTAAGATTGGTAGAAAAATACGAAGGAGAATTACCATTAATCATAGAAGCCATCAAACAAAAGGGAAAAATCATCGATGACATAAGTATTTTAAAATTTCATGTTATACACAAAGAAGTACCTCATATTAACGATATTCCTGCAAATCATACTCATCGGTTAATAGAAGAAATTCATACACTCATCCGACAAAGAAAATTTCAGCAAATCTATATTCTTCTAAAGCCCTATGTAGAAGAATATGGTTCTGATAATTCTTTGCTCTACTACTATGCAGCAAGTTGCTATAAACTAAAAAAATACGACGAAGCCATAGAAATAGGCGAACGATTATTAAACAGAATAGAAATTATCAAACCCATTTATTATATATTGATAAAATCCTATCTTGCAAAAAATGAATTAAACAGAAGTAGTTATCTATTACAAGAAGCAAAGAAAGTAAAACTTGACGATGATAAAGTCAACAAATTAGAATTACTCTTAAACAAAAAACAATCTTCTACCTTAGAAAAATTATAGGGAAGGATTCCAAATTCCTTTCTCGTTAAAGTGGTTTTCTCTTAATAATTTATTTAACTCTCCTGTTTGTTTTAATTCTTTTAAACCTGCGTTAAAATCTTGTAATTTTTTTTGAGCATAAGGAGATTTTCGCGATATACAAACATACAAAAATTTATATTCCAGTTCGGGAGTAATAAAATAAGTTTTTTCGAAAAAATCAGGATATTGTTTAATCAAGTAAGTTCGAATCAAATAATTAGCAACATTGGGATCGATAAAGATTAGTTGCACGCGATTATAATAAAGCTTTTTTAGGTTACTTAAATCATCGGTGGTTTCTTCTTTTTGTAAATAGTTAGCACTATCGAAATATTTTGTATTGGTATAACCTCTTACAATGCCAATACGATAAGAAGTTAAAGCATGGAAATCTTTCATATCGTATTGTGTTTTAAATTTATAATTGATATCTTTTCTTCCATAAAAACCAGCAGGACCACCAGGGTATGGATCAGAAAAATAAAAGTCTTTTTTTAGATCTTCGTTATAATATTCAGGAAAATAGCCATCAATCTCTCCACTTGCAGCTAATTGCATGGTTCTAGCCCAAGGATAAAATTTAATTACTACCTTATAACTCTTTTGTTCGTAAATTTTTTTAACTATTTGATAAACATATCCATAATTGGGTAAATCTTGACCAATATAAGGCTGCCACTCTAATGTTGTCAAAATGATGGTATTTTTTCTGTCTTGGATTTCGTCTTGATTTTTTGCTTCGATAGAATTCGACGTTTTAACAAAATCTTGTTTGTTCGATCTAAAAAAAAGATCACAATTTATATAAAATAAAAAAACTAAAATAAACATTATGTTCTTCATACAATTTAAACTAAAATTATTTTTAAAATTTGCAAACATTTTTTATTAAAATAATTCTGATTTTTATTATAATCCAGCTTTGATTAAATCATGGATTCGAATCAAACCAATGGGTTTATCTTCATCATCAACAACGGGCAAAACACTTATCTGTGATGGTCTATCTTCCATTATGTGTAATGCATCGATTGCTTTGGTTCCTTTTTTTACGCAAATGGGATTTTTTGTCATAATTTCTTCGATTTTTCTGTCGAGAATATTGCCAAATTTTAAGATTGCTCTTCGTAAATCACCATCAGTGACAATGCCAATAATTTTTCGATGATTGTCTACAACAATAGCGCCACCTAAGTTAGGCTTTGTAATCGTTTCTATTAGTTCTTTCATCGTTGCAGATACAGAAATAATCGGTTCTCCTTGATCCAAAATCAACAAGTCCTCTACGTTTAATAACAACCTTTTACCTAATTGTCCAGCAGGATGATAAAAAGCAAAATTTTCTGGTTTAAAATTTTTTACTTTTGCAATAGTAGATGCTAAGGAATCTCCAATTACTAACGACACTGTTGTCGAAGAAGTTGGTGCTAAATTTAGTGGGTCTGCTTCTCTATTTACAAATGCATTGATAATAACATCCGATAGTTTGCCTGCTCGGGAATTCGGATTTCCTAATATACTGATGATTTTATTTCCCATTTTTTTTACCACTTGTAGCATTTGGACAACTTCGTCAGATTCACCACTTTTTGCAATAACAAGTAGAACGTCGTCTTTTTGCAATACACCTAAATCGCCATGTAGTGCTTCTCCCGGATGTAAAAAAAAGGCTGGCGTTCCCAAAGAAGAAAAAGTTGCAGCTAATTTCTGAGCAATTAGACCAGACTTTCCCATTCCTGAACAAGCTAATTTGCCTTTACAATTAAGAATGATATCAATTGCATTTAACAGAGAGTCTTTTTTTATGTTGTTGATATTTGCTTGTAATTCTTGTATTTGTAAATTATAGCTTGTTTTAAAAAATTCATAAATAGATTCTTTGTCCATAAAGCCACAAAATTTTTAAAAGAAATGATTTCAAACTATTCTAATATTAATCCATCATTTTCGCCTTTTTTTTAAATCGTATCTTCCCATAAGTTCTGCTTTTTCTATAATTAAGGGTTGAATTTTTTCTTCTAATTGTTTGGCTGTTAGTCCAACAGGAAAATTGGTTTTTTCTTTAAGAGCATAAAGCTTAAAAAAATAGCGATGCTCTCTGTCTGGTGGACATGGACCACCATAACCAATCTTAGGCCAGCTGTTTTTCCCCTGTGTTAAGGTATGCTGATTGACTTTGATTGTTTCGGTTTTAGGAAGATTTTCTGGAAGAGATGTAACTTCCACAGGAATGTTGTACAAAACCCAATGTACCCATAGACCTACGGGAGCATCAGGATCATCCATGATTAATGCAAAAGATTTTGTACCAGCGGGGATATTTTTCCATTGCAAAGGAGGAGAAATATCCGAACCATCGCAAGTATATTGCGAAGGAATCATGCTATTAGATTGGAATGCTGGACTGAATAATTCTAATGCCATAAGCTGCCTCCCAATCAAAAATAAAATTAAAAGGTAATAATTTTTCATGATAAATCAATTATAAGTTTTAGATTTTGTGTCAAGATTTTATTGTTTTGTAAATTATGTTTAATTTCTAGAAATTAATGATCAACACTAAAATTAGTGAAATATCTATCCGCGAAATTCTTTTCTTCTTCTGGGTTTTAATTCAATCAATTTTGTGTTAGCTGTTTCGGATTCGTGAATTAAATATTCTACTGTATATGCAACATCATCTGGTTCTAACAAAAAATCTTTGATTGCATTTTCATCCATACCACCAAAACCAGTCCTTACACCCCCAGGACAAATGACAGAAACTGCAATTCCATATTCTTTTAGATCTTCTCTTAACGATTCTGTAAAACCATTTAAACCAAATTTAGAAGCAGCATAGGCAGTACCTGTTTTAAAGCCATTTAAACCAGCCACCGAAGAGATGTTGATGATCTGCCCAGCGCGTTGTTTAATCATAGAAGGAACAACATATTTGGTAAAAAGAAAAGGTGCCATCAAATTTACTTGGAGTATTTCCATAAATTCTTGGGAAGTAAACTCATCAACGCGTTTGAATTTACCGATTCCCGCGTTATTGATTAATACATCAATCTTACCAAAGGTTTTTAATCCCTTTTCTACGACTGATTGAATCTCTTCCTCGTTTTTAACATCACAGGGAATCGCAATTGCTCTACCGCCTATTTCTTCTATCTTTTTTGCAAGTTCTTGTATTACGTCTTTGCTTCTTGCTGTTAATATAAAATCATGATACAGATGATTTTTCGGATCGTTTCCTGATATTCCTAAGCGTTCTACAATTGCCTTCCCTATTCCTTTCGATGCACCAGTAATTAAGATTGTTTTTGGATGATTTTTCATTTAATAATAAATTAAATCAATTTTATAAATCGGGAAAGAGATATTTTAGTTTTTTTATTTGATCTGAATTTCTTTTTTCTGGTACTGTAATAATAGAACTATGGATAGAATTTTTATATGGATTTGCAAGATTGTATACATCTAACACAACCGCTTTTAACAATTTTTTAGCATTTTCTGCATTTGCATGCAAATTTTCTATCACCATTTCTACATTAACTGCTTCTTCATCCTCTTTCCAACAATCATAATCTGTGGACATACATACCATTTGATAAGATATTTCTGCTTCGCGTGCCAATTTCGCTTCTGGTAATACACTCATATTGATTATGTCTGCTCCCCAACTGCGATATAAATGAGACTCTGCTCTGGTAGAAAAAGCTGGTCCTTCCATACAAATCAATGTTTTATCGCGATGCATTGGAACGTTGAGCACATCTTTATGTTTGTAAATTACATCTGCCAAAACAGAAGAAAAAGGATCAGCAAACATAAAATGAGCAACCACACCATTTTCGTAGAAGGTATGCGGTCTAATACCTTTTGTTCTATCGATGATTTGAGAAGGCAAAACGAAATCTCTGGGTTTTATTTCTTCTCTTAGTGAACCAACCGCAGAAAATGCAATTATGTGTTCAACTCCTAAGGATTTTAATGCTGCAATATTTGCACGATAGGGAACTTCGCTTGGATTGTAATAATGACCACGTCCATGACGGGATAAAAATGCAATTTCTATCTGATTATATTTTCCGATGAATATTACATCGGATGGCTTTCCCCATGGTGTTTCGGGAAAATACTCACTGATGATTTCTATATTTTCTATTTGATAAAATCCAGATCCACCGATAACGCCAATTTTAACTTGTTGTTTTTCCATATAGTTACAAACATTTTTTTCGAATTAAAACGTCATTAATTTTTTATAAATTAATTTATAAATAGAAAAAAGAAAAAGTCTTCCTCTACGCGGAGGTTTTTGATTCTGTTTTTGTATTTTGGGAAGAACTTTTTGAATCCCCATTATTAGAATTTTTCTTATAATCCGTAACATAGAATCCACTTCCTTTAAAGACTATTCCTACACCTCCACCAATCAATCTTTCTACTTCTCCACTACACTCTGGACAAATTTTATCTGGCTCAGCAGTAATACTTTGTAATTTATCGTATTTATGTCCACAGGATTTGCATTGGTATGTATATGTTGGCATATTACCAAATTTTTTTTAGCTATATTATGGTCAACAATTTTTATAAAATAATTTTAGTGAAAATTTTTTTATAACTATTGATTGATTGACTCGATAATCCTTTTTACCAAAACATCGATGTGGATTTTTTTTAACGATGATACTGGTATGGTTCTTTCGAAAAGTATCGGTTCGTTTTTCCATTCTTTTAGTAATTGATCTCTTTCGGTTTGCTTTAATTTATCCCACTTACTTCGGATCAAAAGAATGTCTTTATCGTGATCTAAACAATAATTTAAAATCGAATATTCTTCTTTTTCCAACTTTCTTCTTGAGTCCATGATGAGTAAAATCATCTTTAAGAAAGGTGCATTTGCAATGTATTGATCAATAACATAATGCAGTTGTTCATTTTCTGCTTTGGATAGTTGAGCAAAACCATAGCCAGGTAGATCTACTAAAAAAAATTCTTTATAATGTGACTTATTGGATGGTACATAAAAATAGTTGATAGTTCTTGTTTTACCAGGTGTTGCTGATGTTAATGCTAATTTTTTTTGGTTACAGAGAGCATTAATAAGCGATGATTTTCCTGAGTTGGAGCGACCCACAATTGCAACAGCTGGAATTGGAGGTATCTTACCTTCTTGAATCTGATTAACATTCAAAAAGGACTTATAAAATTTTACATTGGGAAAAAACTGCATATTTAAAACTGGATTTTTTTAAAAAGTTCTTCGACATCTATTTTGGGGTATTTTTCTGGAAAAAAATATTGTAATGCAACATTTGCTTTATCGGTAAAAATTCCACTGCTACCAAAAATTCGAAGTAATCTCATCTGATACTTTTCGTTTATTGTATAATGATGAGTTAAAATATCGTTTGCAAGAGAACGTCGAATATTCCACGGATATCCCATATAACCTGATGGTCCAAGATGGGCATCTACACTTTTTGCCATTTCCACTAATTTAGAAAATCCTCCATACTTTTTTTGCATATCTTCATCAACTAGATAGACTCTGGGAACCCCAGGTGCATATTCTTTTAAAAGCTTTAAACTTTCAATTTCGAAAGATTGAAAGATCACTTTTGAATAAGTAGAGGAAGAAATTTCTTTATCTTTTAGGTTGATTTTTTTTTCTTTTAACAGTTGGGGGTTGATTTGTTCTGAATCAATCCAGCCCATTTTATACAACAAAAGAACAAGTTCTTTTTCTATACCAGGATATTTCTGGGGTGATTTTGTCTCTAAGTACAATCCTAATGTTGGTTTGGTTTTTGCTAAGTTTGCCAATTCTTCTAATGTAAAAATCTTTAATCCTTTAAAGGATGCTCGAGCTCTATCGGGAAATTTTTCGTTAAACCAACTTCCTAAATCCAATTGTAATAATTCTTTATAGGTTAAATCCCCTATGCCAGCATCTATTTTATCTGGAAAAACATCTTTTATATTGGTGGTTCTTTTTAAGTCATCATCATGGAAACAAACCAACACACCATCCTTAGTTCTCTGAATATCTGCTTCTAAATATAAATCCTCTCCAATTTCTAATGCTAATAAATATGCTGGCAATGTTTCTTCTGGGGCATAATACGAAAGACCACGATGTGCCATGATCGCAGGATAAGGAATGCGATACTTTTTCGACAATTCCTTATTTTTGATTTCGAAGCTTTTAAACATAGATATACTCCCACCAAGTAGTAAAAAAAATATAATTATAATTATAAAATTAATTTTATTAATTTTATTAATTTTCATTATGATTCGCCTCTAAGTTCTATATTGTCGATAAGACGTACATTTTCTGTGTAAACTGCAACTGCTATAAGATCACCTTCTTTTGCTTCTTTTACACTTTCTAATGTATTAGGGTCTACAATTTCTACATATTCAACTCTATTCAGTGCACCTGTTTCCACAATATCTTTTATGATTTCTTTTAGGTTTTCTGGGTTTCTTTCGCCTTTTTGCCATTCTTTTTTAGCGATATTCAATGCTCTGTAAATTAGAAGTGCATCGGAATAACCATTCGGAGAAAGTCTTGCATTCCTAGAACTTAAAGCAATACCTGATTCTTCGCGGATCAAAGAACATCCTATAACGTCTATATCTAAATCCAAATCTTTTACCATTTGCTTAATGATTAAGTATTGCTGATAATCCTTTTTTCCAAAATATGCTTTATGAGGCTCTACAAGATGAAACAATTTTAAAACCACTAACAAAACCCCTGGGAAATGACCAGGTCTATAAATACCACATAATTTATTCGTTAAAGAAGGAATATCCAAATAGATTTTGGGCTCCTCTGGATAAATTTCTTCGATTTCTGGAAGAAATAATAAATCTATGTTCTCTTGTCTAAGCAAACCTTGATCCCTTTCGAAATCTCGAGGATATTTTTTTAAATCTTCTTCGGAATTGAACTGCTTTGGGTTAACAAAAATACTAACTACAATGTAGTCACATTCTTTTTTTGCCTCTCTTATTAAAGAAAGATGCCCTTCGTGTAAATATCCCATCGTAGGTACAAATCCAATGATTTTACCTTCTTTTTTTGCTCTATGAATTTCTTCTTTTAATGCTTTTTTAGATTTTACAACCTTCATGTTCGAGTAACCATTTTTTAATTTCTATTCCACCTGAAAATCCAAATAATTGATGATTTTTTCCAACAACCCTATGGCATGGTACAACAATAGGAATAGGGTTCTTGTTACATGCATTTCCCACTGCTCGCGAATAATTAGAATTATAACCAGATAAAATGCCTAATTCTTTATAAGATACAGTGCTACCAAAAGGAATTTTTGTTAATGTATTCCAAATATTTTTCTGAAAAGGCGTTCCATAAACTTCGTATTTTGGTGGAGAAATCGCTTTTTTATCATAAAAATATGCATCAAAATAATCATTTATTTTATTTATAAATTTTATCAATTGATTATTTTTATCTATTCTAGCTTTTTTTGGCTTGGATATAAAATTTATCTTATAAATAAAAAAGCTGGATTGTTTTTCTAATATGAGGATTTCTAGATAAATTGGAAAATATTTATAATAAAATCGATACATTAATTTTTTAAGTTATGAGTCTTATCTAGAAGTTCAACAAGATAGTTTAAAATATTTTCTGCCGTTCTTAATACAATTTTTTGTACTTCTTGAAAACCATTATATCCTCCGTAGTAAGGATCAGGTACGTCGGGAATCTGATTTTTATCTTTGATAAGTGGATCAAATTCGCGAAATAGATGTACTTTTTTTCTATGTTCTTGAGTTTTTGCTAATCGTAATATATCTTCGTAATTATAGTGATCCATAGCAAAAATAATGTCGAAACGATCAAAATCTTGAGGTTGGAATTGTCTTGCTATGTGATCTAATGTTATGTTGTATTCTTCCGCAGCTTTTCTTGTATAAGTATGAGGTTTTTCTCCCACATGGTAGCTACTTGTTCCAGCAGAATCAACTTCGATTTCGTTTTCTAAACCTCTATCGCGGATCAATTTTTTTAATGTTCCTTCCGCAGCAGGAGATCGGCATATATTTCCATGACATACAAATATAACTTTGATTTTTTTCTTATCCATTAGGATTAACATAGATAATCAAAAAGTTTAATCGTCAATAAAATAATAATACTAACTTTATTTGATTAAAAACTTAAAACTTAAAAAATTATGTTGATTCCATTTGTTAAAAAAAAAATATTGTTCTATGGAACCACGTTATTTTCAGTATTTGGCTCAAGAAAAAGCAACAGAGCCACCAAGTTTACCCTCTGGTAATGGACAACAACCCTCGTTGTGGACTGCATATTATCCTTTAATAATGGTTTTGATTTTTTTTGCAATATTATACTTTTTTTCTATTCGTCCACAAAGAAAAGAAGAGCAGCGAAGAAAGGATTTATTAGCGCGTTTAAAAAAGGGCGATGTAGTTATAACACAAGCTGGTATTATCGGTTCTGTTCATTCTATTAAAGATGATACAGTGGTTTTAAACCTTCAGAATAATGCAAGAATGGAAGTTTTAAAATCAACTATTTATGATTTACGAAACAAACCACAAAACCAAGATCAAGAATAAAATGATAAGAAAGTTCACCATATTAGCTTTGTTGATTTTTCTAAATATTAGCGTTATCAAGCCTCAAACACCTGATACTTCCCCACCAGATACATATAAAGAAGTTCTACCTGGATATAAAAAACAATCAAAGATTGTTGTGGACAATAAACCGGAAGAAAATCAACCACAAAAAGAAGTAAAAAAAGAGCAGCCAGAAAAACCTAAAAAAGAAATCATCAACGAAGAACCCAAAAAAACCTTTTCTATTAAAGAATTATTAGAGAATAAAAACGTTGTTAATATAATTTTATTAATAATAATTTTTATAATATTTTTTATATATCGAATAAGGAAGTAGATAAAATGAGTAAACTAATAGGTAAAACAATTATAGTATTAGGGATATTGATCATAAGTTTTATATTGCTTTTACCAAACTATGATATCCGAAAAATAGAAATCCATTTTTTAGAATATTACAGGACAGAAGATGGTCAAAAAATTGTTATTACAGAAGAGCAAATCAGAAACTTTTTAGAATCAGAAAATGGATTAAAAGGATTCTTTCCACAATCGAAGTGTTTGGAAAGCGATCCGGTTAAAGAAAGAAAATGCACCGTAGAACAAAGATTTTTTACACCAACGAAATTGAATGAATTTACACAACGTTTTCCTAATCTTGTTGACAACAGAAAAACCAAGATTCTACCCCATAGAGTGGAAAAATTCCTAGGTTTTTTTTCTCAATCTGGAGTTAAAAAGCTATCTTTAAAATTAGGTCTAGATCTACAAGGTGGTATGAGGGCAATTTTTCGTGCAGATTATGATGCTTATCTTCAACACCTTAAAGATAAATATCAACCCATTTTAGAAGAATTAGAACAAAAATTAAAAAACGAAAAACTTTCTGCCCAAGAAAAAGAAGAAATCGAAAATAGAATCAAAAATATCAACAGGAATTTTGAACTATCAGAAACAAAAAAATTAGAATTACTCGAAGAAGCACGTTCTATTATAGAAAAACGGTTATCGAACCAAAATTTAACAGAACCAGAAATTCGCATTCAACCATCAAGTTATAGCATTAACGTAGACTTACCAGGCGTTGCAAATTCAGCAGAAGTACTAGAAATCATTAAAAGCACAGTTACCGTAGAATATAGACTTGTAAACGACGAAGCGACAAATCGCCTTAATACACCAGAATTTTTATCTTATATTAAAAAATTACAAGAAATCTATCGCGAAGAAAGACCCGATTTTTACGAAGCAAAAAAAATATTAGAAGAAATTCAAAATAAAGCAAACTTAAGCGAAAAAGATGGAAAAATCTTTTTGTATTGGAGAAAAAGTAGAACGGGTCAAGGAAAATATTTACCCTATGAATTTCGCGTTCTTGGACCAGTAGTATTAGATGGTAGCGATATGGCAGATGCAAGAGAAGCGATTAATCCTAATAGCACATGGTATCAGATCAATTTTGTTTTAACAGCGGAAGGCGCAGAAAAATTTGCAAAGATAACACGCGAAAATATAGGGAAAAGATTAGCTATTCTATGGGGCGATCGAGTTGTTTCTGATCCAGTTATCCAAGGACCAATTGTTGGAGGTAATGGAGTTATAACAGGTCAGTTTGACTTAAAAGATGCAAGAGAAATTGCTAATGTGATTCGCGAAGGTGCATTACCCTTACCATTAGAAATTATTTCTGTTTCTTATATCGGTCCTACGCTTGGACTTCAATCTATTAAAACAGGTGTATATGCAGTTATCTTAGGGTTTTTATTGGTAAACATTTTTATGATTCTATATTATCAAGTTGCTGGCATTATAGCTGTGATCGTTTTATTCTACAATCTGGTCTTATTATCTGCACTGTTAACTTTATTAGAATTTACTTTAACATTACCAGGTTTTGCTGGATTGATTTTAACAGTTGGTATGGCTGTTGATGCAAATGTTATCATCTACGAACGAATGAGGCAAGAATTGCGAATGGGAAAATCCACAGCATTTTCTGTTAACGCTGGTTTCGAAGACTCCTTTTGGACTATATTGGATGCCAACATAACAACGCTCATTTCTGCTGTAATCCTTTATTATACAGGTGATGGACCAATTCAAGGTTTTGCGATTACTCTATTTTTTGGTCTTTTAACATCCATCTATACATCCCTATATGTTTCTAAGTATTTATTTGAATTACTCATTGATGGACTTAAGCTCAAAAAAATCTGGATTGGAAAAGGAATTACCTTCGGAGAAAAAAAATGAAGATAATGAAATATAAAAATTTTTATTTAGCTTTTTCCCTTATATTAGCCATAAGTTTTTATCTGATTACATTTTTATATTATGGTGGGTTCGAAAAATCCATCACATTTAATGGTGGAATTAGAATTACCTTAATTATGCAAGAAGGTAAAACAAAAAATGATGTAGAAGATGGTGTAAAAAAAGCTGGATTCAACAAATTTAGTGTAAGGCTGGTTGACTTAAAAGAAAATAAATACGATATCGAATTTGGCCCAGAAGTAAGAGAACTTTTAAAAGAACAAGCCAAAGATGAAAGAAATATTGCAGAACAATTAGAGTTAAATCTTTTGCCACATATAAACATTCCCAAAGAAAATATTATATCAAGAGAAATTATTTCTGCAAGTTATGGGTTTAATTTATTCGAAACTGCTCTATCTGCACTTTTCTGGACTCTTGTACTCATCACTGTATATGTATCTTTTCGTTTTGATTTTTCTTTCGCATTGGGAGCAACACTTGCATTAGTACACGATTTAATTATAACCATGGGGTTTATTGGTGTAGCTCGAATTGAACCATCCATTCCTGTTGTCGCTGCGATTTTAACATTGTTAGGATATTCCATCAACGATACCATCATTATTTTTGATAGAATTCGCAAAAAGATAAGAGATAAAAACGATTTGCTCAATCAATCTTTATTAGATTCTGCGATTGTAGAAACATTTTCGAGAACGATTATTACATCTTCTTTAACAATGTTATCACTAATCGCTATCGTGATTAGCAAAGCCGAATCCTTAATTGATTTTTCCTTAGTGCTTCTATTTGGAATTATTATTGGTACTTATTCTTCGATAACAATTGCAACACCAATTATGTATATATATGAAAAATTCCGCCTTAAGCGGTCAGCTGCCACTTAATTTTTATCAAGAACTATGGAAACAATCTCTCTTGGCAATAGGAAGGACTGCTCCTAATCCACCTGTTGCCACGATTATAACTTATCAAAACCAAATTATTGCATCTGGTGCAACAGAACCACCTGGTCTAAGACATGCAGAGATCGTTGCACTTGACGAAATAGATCATCAGATTCATAAGTATCCAAATCATCTATATCTCTATGTGACTCTTGAGCCCTGTTCCACTTATGGAAGAACTAAACCATGTGTATTAAGAATCAACCATTATCAAGATAGAATTAAGAAAATCTTCGTAGAAAATTTCGATCCATATCTTAATAAGACTGGAATAAAATATCTAATAGAAAAAGGTTTTGATGTTGAGGTTCAATCGTTTTTTAAAAAACCCCATTTTGCACTAGAACCCTTTTTTTCTGTTATAAAAGAGAAAAGGCCTATATATCACATCAAAGTTGCCACTATGCCTGATGGTTTAATGGGGGTTTCAAACAAATCGATTTCTATTACTGGTAAATTAGGAAAATTCATTACTATGTTAATGCGTGCAAAAGTTGATGCAGTAATTGTAGGACCCGGAACCACATCCATCGACTTACCTTCGTTAGATTTAAGAGAGATAAACTTAGATGACGAAGAGCTAGCGGTTGTCGAAAAGAGCATGGATTATTTAAACAAAAATACACAACTATTGTACAATGATTATCCCAAAGTTTATTACGATGAATTTCTTCGAGGCTTAATTTTATTCTACAAAGATATTTATAAAAATTTTCAATATTTCAACTATCAACCTAAGCGAATTTTGATATTAGGTAGATATTTTAGTAATTTTATAAATTTTTTTAAAAAACAAAAGCAACTTACAGAAAAAACTAACCAACCATTTTATTTTTTAATTCAAGAAAAATACAAAAACGATTATCCATTAGAAAAACTAGATAAAGAGAATATAAGGATTTTTCCTAACTTAGATTCCGAAAATTTTTTTAGTGAACTCAACCAATTCTTAATCGAAATTGATGTTCATAGAGCATTAATTGAATCCGGCGAAAGGTTTTTTTCTGTAAGTTTTCCCCATTTAACAAAAAACGACAAAATCTATTGGATAGAAAATACCTCTTTTGAAGAAAACCAATCCGAAGAATTACCCCTAAGCGAAAGAAAGCATTGGTTCTTTTCGAATTATGATTTGATTCTCAAAGATAAATTTTCTCTTGGACATTTAAATTTATATGCATTAACAGTTTAGTTTATTTATTATCTTCCCACCTACCAGTCAATAAGTTGATGCTATTTTGAATGATCGATGTACTTGTCTTTGCAATATTTTTCGCTGTTTCTTCTATCATAGAAGGACTAATTGATTCGTTGATTGCTTCTTTAAATCCTCGTTTAACTTCTTCTTTGAATTCTGGCAACAATTCTTTTCCCGCTTCATGAAAACCTTCTTTCAATCGTTCTTTAAAAATTAGAATATATTCATCTATCAGTAATTCTGCTTTTTGTTTAAAACTTTTCTTAAAATAATAGTACAAAATCCCAAACGTAAAAAAAGCGGTTAACAAACCTGTCACAATACTAATAAAAATTCCAACAATAATATCTTGCATAATTTCACAATGTAGTAGAATGTTCAAAAGTCAATCAATATACAAAAAAAGATTGTCTTTGTAAACAATGTTCTATTAAATAATTTATACAACTATGAGTAGAATATTACTTTTTCAGGTTTTCTTTATTAGTATTTTATTGCTATTGATTTTGTTTGAGTTTATCATATATAAAAGATGGTCGAAGAGAATTGTTCAAGACAAGTATAAAAAAATATTTTCGTGGGTATATTGGTTTATTGCAATTTCTTCTAAGTTGGGTTTGATTTTGTTTTTATTTTCTCGCAATCGTTTTTACATAGAGATACAAGGATTTTTAAAGCCCATTTATTATTTTTTACTTTCTTGGAATTATGCTTTTTTCTTTGGTTTCTTGTTCTGGATAATTTGTTTTATTTTTTTATATATTTTATATTATATTTTTTCTAAAATTAATCCATCTTCCGAAAAACAAAATTCATCTTCTATTTCGAGAAAAGCATTTTTAACAACCTCTGCTGCTATAATATTAGATTCTACTCCTTTTTTAGCAGCAGGGATGAATTTTTCGGGGATGTATTTAGGCTCGAAAGATTTTGTAGTGTTTTCGAAAAAAATTAAAATCGATGGTCTTCCATCTGCTTTTAGTGGTTTTAGAATTGTCCAAATTTCTGATATTCATATTGGTTCATTGATCAACGAAGCATATTTAAAGCCTACATTAGAAATGATTTTGTCCCTAAAACCAGATATAATTGTTGTTACAGGGGATATCTTAGACAATTCTCGGTTGTATTTATCGACGGTGGGATGGTATTTTCGAAAATTGAACGAAATTGCTCCTGTCTACGCAATCTTAGGGAATCACGATCATATTGATTCACCTTTATTTTTAATAAAAACATTGCAACAGACGAATTCCAATATTCTTGTAAATCAATATAGCGAAATAAAAAGAGGCAAATATTCCCTCAACATTATTGGATTAGATTATCCCATCAAACACTTCGAAACCAAAAAAACACGATCCCAATTTACAGAAGAATACTTTGAATCTGTGTATAAAAATTTAATCAAAAAAGATCAAATCAATATTGTAATGAATCATCATCCTGCGGAATTCGAAATATTAAAGAAAAAACCAATACATTTGGTATTAGCAGGTCATACCCATGGTGGTCAAATTATGCTAAGCGAAAATCGAGAATCTTCCCTTTCGTTAGCATCGAATTTCTTAAAATATTATGTAGATTTATACACAGAAAATGGTGTTCATCTTTATGTAAATCGTGGATTAGGACATTGGTTTCCGTTAAGAATCAACTGTCCACCGGAAATAACTTTACTTGAATTGTATTAATTTCAAAAAAAATTATACCATGCATCTAAAAAATAACTTTGTTTGTATTATTCTTGTAATATCGCTTTTGAATTGCAGTACAAAAAATAAAAATGATTATAGTTTACTTGCTTCCTTAGGTCTAATTGAATCCTTAGGAAATTATTGGGCAAAAATCTATAAATTCAACCCCAATATTGTTAATGATCCAACCAACATTGCTTATATTGATGTTGCAACACCTCAGATAGTTGATAATTCCAAAACCAAGATCATTTTAATTTCTGGATGGAACTACAACGATAGAAGCAATAGAAGTTACCCAACAATAGATGAACTAAAAAATAGAGCATTGAACACAAACTGGGGACATTTTGTTCCAACAACTCAATTTGCATTATTGATCAGCAATTACGAAGTATATACATTTGATTATTTAACATCTGATCCAATTGATACAAACGGTTATAGACTTAGAGTTTTAATGGATGACCTGTTTCATAAATATAACAATAATGTTATCATTTTTGCTCACTCCATGGGAGGACTAGTAAGCCGTTTTGCTCTATACTATTCCGAAAGACCAGCATACATCAAAGCAATCATAACATCTGGAACACCTTTTCATGGTTCTCCTTGGGCAAGTCCACAATACCAAAAAAATAAAACTGTCTTAGGTTCTTTGGCTAATTTTTTAACAGATTCAGAAGGTGGAAGAGACTTGGCATGGGATAACTATGATTTTAGTCTTAATGGTGCATTTAATATCAAGCTTTATAACATAAATCAACAGAGAGATAGAGACGATTTAATCTATGCTTTGTATGGCGAAATTCCCGGTGGTAATACTTATGCCTCGGATTCCAACCAGAATTTTTTAACGTTTTGTTCTGTTTTAAATGACTTTGCATCCCATGACTGTATTGTTCCTTCGCGAAGTGCAATTCTTGATGGTAATCCCCTTAGAGATAGAAAAAAGATAGGAAATTATGATCATAGTGATATTAACTGGCATACCAATTTTGTTCGTAATTACTTGTTAACTTACATAAATAACTTATAATCTTCCTCTACGACATATTGTTATATTTTTATTTCAATATTTTATTTTATTTCTGTATTCTGATAGCATCTACATGGCATTTTTATTGCTTATAAACCAATTAGATAAAACTTAAAAAGGAGGTTGGATATGACAGCACTAATGAAAAAAGATCAAATTCAACAAGTAGAGAAAGCAGAAAAAGCAAGACGTTTTTATACTCCACCAGTAGATATATTCGAAAATAACGAAGAATATTTATTATACGCAGAAATTCCTGGTGCAAGCGAAAACGATGTTGTTGTAACCATAGAAAAAAATGTGCTAACCATTACTGCAAAGGTGAATGTAGATGTACCCGAAGGATATAGATTATTTTATTCCGAATATGGTATTGGTGATTACAAACGTTCTTTTGAATTAGGAAACGAAATTGATCAAGACAAAATAGAAGCTACTGTAAAAAATGGAATCTTAAAATTACGTTTACCCAAAATTCAACCCACTGTGAAAAAAATTCAAATCAAAACCCTGTAAAACGAATATAATCTCGCAAAAATTCGAAAGATGGGAAAAAAATCCCATCTTCTCTACTTTCGTAGAGACATTTTATTACTGGAATTGGATGCCATAACCACGGATCAGTTGTTCCAAAAATCGCAATTCCATTTATTCCCAAAAACGATGCTAAATGTGTTAAACCAGAATCATTTCCTACATAAAAGCCATGATTTTGGACTAAATGTATGAACTCAAACGTTGTACTAATCTTAATATAATTTATAAAATTTTTAAAATAGATGTAAAAATTTTCTTTGGTATTGGGTTCCGCTGGACCTTCTACGATGGTTATATTCATATTATGGTTTAATAAATAATCGATTAGCAAAAAATAATTCTTCCAATCCCAAATTTTATGTTTAGAGCCAGCCCCAGGATGAATTAAAATATCATTGTTTTTTTTAGAAAAATTCAAACAATAATTATAATATTTTACCGGTAGGTTTAATTCATATAAGATTGATTCCAGTAAATAACGTCTTACAGATACTTTTTTCGTGGGAATAGAAGATAGATAAATAATCTTTTTTTTTGTAAATCGCTTTAAACGTTCATAGAGTTCTTCTTTTTTATGGTAGATCAGAATTATGATGTCGAATTGTTCCAAAAAATCCAACAAAAGATTAAGTTTATTTCCAATGTTTCGAAAATCATCTTCTTCCAAAAACAATGGTAAAAATAAAGCCTGATCGATGGATATTCCTTTACCTAAATTAAAATACGAAATTAAAGAAACATAATCAGCATTGCCAACAAAATTAATGTTAAAACCATATTCTTTTAAATTTTTTAGTAGATCAAAAGATAGAATCGTATCGCCTAATGCACCAGGTTTTATGATCAAAATATTTTTCATTTTATCAGAAGAGATTTTTTAATACTGCTTAATTTTTTTAGATTATATGTGCCAAAAATCTCTTTCTGTAATTTATATTCGATTAGCTTTGTATTATAAAAACATAATATATCGAAAATGTTTAGATTACACTCAGGTTTAATATGTACTTTTAAAACATCGTCTTTTGAGTATAAAAATTCCTCGTTAAAATAATAATCCAAGTAAGATTGATAAGTTTCTAACCGAATATATTGTATTTTTTCGATATTTTGAATTATATTAGAAGGTATTTTGGATATCTGATTTTGTTTATATAATTTATAATATGCTATAAATAAATTTTCGTAATAATAAACATGATTTGGTTTGTCTATCTCATTTTTACTAATTAGTAAATCTTTTTCTAATTGTTCGTAGAATTTAATATAATTTAGTTGATTATATTTATAAAAATAATTTGTAATTTGATCTATTAAATATTTTTTTAACGAAGCATTGTTAATATTTTTAACAAGATCATAATGTTTTAACTCTATTCTATGATTATAGATTAGTGTTAGCAAATATTCGTAAAGAAAGTTGTCTGAAAGTCTCCTATCTTTTCTAAAAGAAACATATTTTTCGGATAAAGTTAGCTCTAATCTACTTAAATTTCTTTTTCGTATTTCTTGTAATGTGACAATCATCAAATCATCTCTATTTTGAACTAAATGAATATATTGATTTATATACATTTCTTGTTTATCTTTGTTTAATAATCCATTGTTCGAGGAAACTTCGTAGAAGAATAAAAGGTTCAAAAAATTTTTTAACGGCTCGTTTAATGTTAAAGGTTCGGGTTGTTCAGAAAAATCGGAATTTTTTAATGCCATCTCGAAACAATATTCTGAGTAATCTAATTCATTTTCATAAAAGTAATAAATCGCATAAAGGTTCCATTCATTAGAAGAAAGATCACTTGCTGGAAGTTTTTTTAAATCATTAAAATTTTTATAATAAATTTTTATATTATTGTCGCGAAAAAATAAATAATCGTTAATAATCATCGCATCTATCTGTTGACTTTTATCTTGAATAGAATGGCAAAATGTAAAAAAAATTAAACTATGGATTAAAATTATATTTTGAAAGCTCAAATTCTTTAAGCAATATTTTAAGATATTCTCTATCATATACACCTGGATGAGGGATTATTAAGTTTTCTGTATTTATCGTTAAATCTTCGTAGAACAAAATATCAATATCAATTTCTCTTGGACCATACCTAAAACGATGTTTTCTTCCAATTTTTATTTCCAATTGTTTTAGATAATTTAACAACTCAAATGGAGTAAGAATTGTTTCTATTTCGATGATCTGGTTCAAGAAATCATCTTGTTCTTTATAAAGAATAGCGGGATTTTTTAATACAGAAGATGTTTTAATAACTTTGCAATATCCTTCGTTATGGATATAATCAATTGCTTTATTTATATATTCTGATTTGGGCTCGATGTTCGATCCTAAGGAAAGCAATACTTTCGATAAAGATTTAATGAATAGATTTTGATTTTTTAAGTCTGTAATCTTCTGCATCAAGGTGAATTTCTAAACACATTTCTTTTAGTCTACTAAAAACCCTACCATTAGAAATTTCTTTCCAAGAATCCATTGGTTCATTGGATGTAAGGATGGTTAAAAGATTTTTTTCGTACCGTGAATCAATTAAATCATAAAGAACATTATTTACCCACGGGCCATCTTTTTGAACACCAAAATCATCAATCACTAATATTTCTATGTTTGCTAATTCTTCTTCGATTTTTCTTCCTTCTCCATAATATTCTGACTGTGGATTAAAAGTGTCGCGAATCTTCCCTAATATATCGCGAGAAATCTTTGCATATTTAACAGGGATTTGATACAAACGAATCATCTCATTTAGGATAATACAAGATAGAAGCGTTTTTCCTGTCCCTGTCCTTCCATAAAGATATAAACCATAAGTATTTTTATTCTTGGGATATTCTTTTATTACAGCATAAACATGATCTATGGCAAATAAAAAATTTTCGCTTCCTGTAATGTTCACATCAATAGAAGTTAACAATTTATCTTTATATCTTGATGGAATTCCCGAAAGTTTCTGTAAAAATAAGATTTTTTTTAATGCTAATCGTGCTCTTTTTGATGGGCATTCCTTCATACAGTTATCTTTTGAATCAAAATATTCGTATGGAGGATTGCCATCGCATAAAGTCATTTTTTCTACGCATGTGCATAATTTGTAAGAATTTTCACCCGGCAGTGCAAAAGGATCTAAAATAATTCCCAATCCATTACAAACAGTACATGACTCATCTCCATAGTGAGGAGCATTTCTTTCTAAATCGAGTTTTATATCTTCTAAAAAGTGTTTCATTCTATAAATTTTTTCTTGATTTTATCAATATCTTATTTTATTTTTTAATTGATTAAACATTTTTAGTAGATTTATGCTTTAATCAATAATTTTTTAATGGATTGCATTTATTTTTATTTTTTAAAAACCGATAAATCAAAATAAGAAACTATAGAGGTGATAATTATGAAAAGAATTATCTTATTAACAACTTTACTTTACACAATAGGAAGTCTAACGGCACAGCAACAACCTGCTCAACCAACAAGTACTATTATTAATCCAGCAAACCCTACTCCTTATGAACCAACACCAGGAGAACTTGTAACAGAAGAAGTGGACGAAACTCAATTAACAGAAGAACAAAAGCGTGTACGAGTAAGAAATTTAACAGCAGAAGAACTTTGGAAAAATGCGGATTATCGCGACTATGATCCTTCTTTTACTGAATTACATCGTTTATCAAAAGCATTTGCAAACAATAAATACAGATTGGCATTATCTTCTTTTCAAGCTGGCATTAATTCTATCATTAAAATGAGGGACGAAGTAGAACTACTCAGAAAACAAAGTGCGGAAACTAGAAGATTCAACGAAAAATGGTACTGGCAAGTAGTAGATAGAAAAGCACAAGAAGAGAGAACGATAAACAGAATGAAAAGACAAGCAAAACAAGAAGCAGTAACATATTTTACTCGCGCTATCAATTATTTAGATGAAATCATTAATCCAGACCTTAGAGAAAAAGAGCCATTTAAAAAATTATTATCTGCTGTATATAGAAACTGGGTTATGTATCAATACGATTTAGGAAATATTCCTCAAACAATTCCTGTTCTCGAACATTACATTCAAATTGACGAAAACGAAAAAGAATATCCTGCTCATAAATATTTATCCCAAGCTTATGCATTCCAAGAAAATATGATTAAAAAATATAAAATGGGAACAGAAGATCAAATGCTAAGATTCCGTTATAAGAAAAACGTCCATTTGTTAAGAGCAACAGAGCTTAAATATGGTAAAGAATCTGCTGAATATAAACACGTAGTAACGCTAGTCAATAGAGACGAAATTATCTCTATAATGCCATAATTTTATTCAAAGCCTCTATTTAAAAATCCCCTTCTTTCTTGGGGATTTTTTTTATTTAGGAATATCCTTTTCGATTTTTTCCCTATATTCTGGGTTGATTTTTGAATAATATCTGCCTAATTCGATTAAATCATTTTTGTTCAATACATTCTTTTGATAGAGGTTTAATGCTAATTCCCACATATTTTCGTAAACAACAGGTAATTTAATCTTTAAATTAATCAGTTCATCGATGGATTTTCCTAATGTCTCTTCTAACAATTCGTAAATACCATTTTGATCGGGTATAGGATACGCTCTATGTATGAATGCTGCATATATTGGGTTAACTTTTCCATGGATCTGATAGTTATCTTTTACTAGTTGAAAAATTTGGTATGCCAAATCTCGATTTATAGCATCTTTCCCTTTAAACCTTAGATTATACAAAAAGCTTACAATTTGTTCTTCTTCTATTGCACCAGTTAGAAGCAATTGATACAACGTAATAATTAAAAAATCACTTTCTGTATTATCTCCGATAAAAATTTCTTTTGCAAACGTAGGTTGCATTTTTCTTAAAAACAATAATACCTTTAATTTATACGCCGTCTGGTCTACCATTGTTTGCATCGTTGCATTCAAGAACTTTACAGAGCGATTCAACATTTCGTTTATACCTTGATTTAAATATTCATTGATATTTGTAATTACGTTAAAGATTTTTGTAGAAATATTCGAAACAGGGTTTGTAACCTTTTTTAAATATAACCCATCAATAGGTATTTGGAATCTCTTAAAGACACCCTCCAATACGCGATGAAAAAAAGAAGGGGATGCAGAAATAAAGATTAGAGGATATTCGTAATGTTTTATTTTTCTGTATAACTCGTCCATTCCTGGTATAGGTTGTTTATTTTCTATCCTTTCTAACAATGTTTCTAACAATCCCTGTCGATCTTCAAACCTCGTATTTAAAAATGTTTTATCAATATCGGATATAATCACAAAATCTTCGTAATTATTGGGTAAAATACTTAACCTTCCAAAACCGATAGGTAATTCCTGTGAAAATAGTGGATTCATACCTGTTGTTAAAAAAGCAAGATCCAGAAAATTTTGACGAATCGAATCTGTTCCTTTTAGGTGGGTTCGAATCAAATATTTTCCAGATTCTAACTTAGGAACAATTTTCTTTAATGGAAGTTCAAAAATTCCAAAAGTATTTGCAGTAAGATTAGGTACAGAAGCAATTGGTTTAACATCTAGAAGTTTATCGATGCTTTTATCTTCGTATGGAATAATATCAATTTGTATACGTGGATTTCTAACTATTCCCATATTGATATCTTGAACTGCGCGAAATCTATTAATCATCGATTGTGGTAGCATACAAAAAATATCCCAATTTTCGTTAAGATAATTTTCTAATACAGGAATATCAACAACCTGCCCTTTGATCTCTACGCGATCAGATTGACCTACAAAACCATTATACAATGCTATTCTTTTTTTCCCAACAATAGGTAGGTTAAATTCATTGTTTAATTCTTTTTCTTTTTCCATTTTAGCTCTCTTGTTGTTGTGATATAAAAATAATTGAATCTTATTGAAATATAAATCAAGCAAATTTTAATGGATTTAAATGACTAAAAACAAAATTCTCAAACCTATTTTTATTTATTCGGATAATTATAATATACCACTACAAGGACATGTTTTTCCAGCTATCAAATTTTCTTTAATATACAAAAAACTCAAAGAGGACCCTCGTTTCGAAAATCATAAATTTATTGAACCAGTTCCAGCAACTATTGATCAACTTAAATTAGTTCATGACAAAGAATATTTAAACGATTTAATTTATTTAAGGTTTTCCAAAAGAGTCTATCGAAGTGAACTACCTCTTAACAAAGAAATTATTGATGCATTTTTTCTAGCAACAGGTGGTACAATCTTGGCTGCGGAATTAGCATTAGATGCAGGTAGAGCAATGAATTTATCAGGAGGATTTCATCATGCTTTTGCTGACCATGCAGAAGGATTTTGTTATATAAATGATGTTGCAGTAGCGATACGCGTTCTTCAAAAAGAAAAAAAAATTTCCAAAGCATTGGTTATTGATCTAGATGTTCATCAAGGAAATGGAATATCAAAAATTTTCCAAAAAGATAAAAAAGTATTTACATTTTCTATGCACGAAGAGAAGAATTATCCCATAAAAGAAAAAAGTAGCTTAGATGTTGGTTTAGAAACAGGGATAAAAGACGAAGAATACTTGAACCTTTTAGAAAAGAGTCTTGCTTATATTAAAAAAAATTTTAATCCAGATATTATCTTTTACGTAGCCGGTGTAGATCCTTACGAAATGGATAGATTAGGTGGTTTATCTGTAACAAAAGAAGGTTTAAAAAAAAGAGATATTATGGTACGAGATTTTATGCCAGACAAACCTATTGTAATTGTTCTTGCTGGTGGATATGCCATGAATACAGAAGATACAGTAAATCTACACGTACAAACAGCAGAAGTAATGGCAGAACTCTATTAAAATTTATTTATTCAAAAAAATTTTATTAAGATGTAATAAAATATGCCAACAATAATTATAAGATGCTTTTTCCTATGAGTTTATTTGGAAAATTAGAAGATTTTTGGTCGGATAAAGAAAAAAAAAGAAAATCCCCAGAGAATGTTCCGAATACAGATAAAAATATTGAATTACCAGAAATTACTAATGATGAACTACTCGATGATTTACATGTAAAACCATTAATCGAAGGCAAAGTAGGAAATAAAACCTATATCTTTGGTAAATTTTCTGAACAAGAAATTTATGAATTAATGAATTGGTCTGGTGTATTCGAAAAGATCAAATTAAAAGGATACGACGAATTTAACCTCGAATTACAATATCTTTCAGAAATGGATCAACGAATTTTTGTAAAATCGAAAGGCGAAGTTCTTATTCATATAAGGTTAAAGTTATCTTATTTTAGGTTTCGCTTTTCTCCTGGTGCTCCCTCTAGAAAATTATTATACATTGACTGGTTAATGACAAGAGATCCCAAAAGAAAAGATCAATTAAGAAAACCATTATTTCCGGGACAAGATGCGCCAGGCTTAGGAATTTTTAACGAAGTTGCCGACTTTGTATTCAACCTTGCATTAGGATTAGGAGTTAAAGGAGCATTCAATATTCCAGAATACTTTCACGATGCTATATTATTCCATCGACAATTTCGTTTTTATGATCCTCAAAGAGAAGCGTTTTTTCGAGCATTACTTAGAGATTTGCGAAGATATGGTGTAAGAGAAATTTCCGATGCATTAATTCAAAATCGGATAATAGATCAAGATGGCCAAATTGTAAATTGGATACCCGGAGAAATGATATCGTTAATAGATCCAGAATTTAGTGATTTTATCTGGAATAAAGACTACTTTATGAAAATAGTTAGGTATTTAAAACGCTTCCATTTTCGATTAGTAGAAAAACAATAATTTACTAGAAAGATTTCATTACTTTAATTATTTCTTCGTATTCTTCTTCTGTCATGTAAGGAAATAAAGGGAGGTTGATTACAGACTGAGTAATCCTTTTCGCATTTTCGCCGCCAATTTTATGTTTTAGGTATGACTTTGCACCTTTTTGTTCAGAAACTGCTTCTGGATATACAATACCATAACCAATTTGATGTTTTTTTAGGTGTTCAATTAGTTTTTCTCTTTTTTCATTTTCTATCAAAATTACGTTTAAATATCCATTTTCTTCTATCTGTATGCCCGTTTTACTTGATTTTAAAATTGTTCCATCAAGCGATTTTAAACCAGGTGTTGTATGAACTTGAAATTCTTTTAAATCATTTCTATATCGTTCTGCAATCCTTCTACGAGACTGTATTCTATTGTTTAAATAAGGAAAGTTGATGTTTAAATAAGATGCTTGCAAATTCCCTAAACGCGAATTCCACCCAACTAGTCCATGAGAATAATGTAACTCTCTACCATGATTTCCTAAAGAACGAACTCTTTCTGCCAATTCTTTGCTATTTGTTAGAACTGCTCCTGCATCGCCTGCTGCACCAAAAACCTTTGCAGGATAAAAACTTATGGTAGAAATATAAGCATTTTTATAGATGGATTCATTATTCACTTTTACCCTATAGGATTGTGCACCATCTTCGATTAATAAAACATTTTTTTCTTTCGCATATTTACGAAATTCGTAAACATATTGAGATGTCCAACCATATAAATGTACAAGAATAGCTGCCTTGGGCTTAAATTTTTCTACCGCTTCCTGAAACAAAAAAAAGTCCATTTGCAAATCTTGAAGATCAACATCCACAGTAATAGGTTCAGCACCTACATTAACGACTGCTTCGAATGTTGCCCAAAAAGTAAGGTCTGGTAATAAAACCTTATCCCCTGGACCGACACCACAAGCCCGCAATGCTAATTGTATTGCATCTGTTCCGTTTGCACATCCAATAGCAAACTCAACAGAGTTGTCAGTTTTTAAGGAATTTTCGAATTGTTCGACTTCCTTTCCACCGATAAATTGCGTATTTTTAGTGATTTCATTAACCTTTGCAGTATATTGTTCTATGATTCCATCTTCGAAACGTTTTAAATCAATAAATGGTACAGACATTATATCCAATTATTTATTAAAACATCCTAAGACAATTAGATTTTATCTTTTTGATAATGTTTTAAGATCAATTCATACCCTGGAAGATCCTTTTTTAACCAATCGAATAAAATCATTTCTTTTTCTTGTGATGATAAACCCCACTCGATGTTGGTTCTTCGTAATTTTTGAGTCAATGTATAGACTGTGATGGCACAAGCAACAGATATATTATAACTTTCGACAAAGCCATACATAGGTATTTGAATAAATGTATCTAAGCTCTCTAATGCAGTTGAACTTAAACCATTTTTTTCTGAACCAAAAACAAATGCACTCGGACAATCGAGAACAATTTCTTCCAAAGTAAAATTTTTCTTGCCCTCTATGGGATAGGAACTCATCCCAAAAACTCTATATCCCTTGCTTTTTAAATGATTAAAACAATATAGAGTCGGGTCTTCTTTGTAGATATTCTGATTATATCGATAAAGACTCAACCACTTTCCACTTCCCATCGAAACTCCTTCCTTGGTAGTAAAGAAATTATTTCGCTCTATAATGTGAATATCTTGAATCCCGTTTGCATCGCAAGAGCGAAGACAGGCAGAACCATTGTGAGGATCAAAAATATCTTCTAACACTACTGTAATAAATCGCGTCCTATTAGAAAGAACATTTAAAAGGCGTTCTTTTCGTTTTTCAGAAATAAATTCTAACAAGATTCGAGTCTTTTCTGTCAAAGGAAATTCTTTAGTATCTCGAGATAGATTCATCAAAAAATGATGAAAATTTTGTTTATTTTGTTTGCAAGTTGAATTTATTTTTCTATTGTGGCATATATGCAAATTCCATTAAAAGATATAAAGATACCACCACGCGTTCGAAACAAAAAGATAGATGTGGATGATTTAGTAGAATCTATGTCGGAATTTGGTCAATTACAACCAATATTGATAAATCAGGATTACGAACTAATTGCTGGATATCGACGCTATAAAGCGGCAAAAAAGTTGGGCTGGCAAACCATCGATGTAAAAATTATCGATGTAAAAGATAAGAAAAAACGTGTTCTAATAGAACTAGAAGAAAACCAAGCAAGAATGAACTTTACCGCAGAAGAAATCGAAAAAGCAAAAAAAATGCTCTCTCGATACAATCAAAATGGCTTTTTTTACCAACTATGGATTAGCATTATTGAGTTTTTTCAGAATTTATTCGGATACTGGAAATAATTCTATCAAAAACAATTAAACTAACATACCTTCTTTTCTTTGTATATTCTCCATGATCTCTCGCGAACGATTCATTATATATTCTACTGCTTTATCTTCTTCTAATCCAGAAAATTCTTTTTCGGAAATCGGATCTGCAAATATTACTTTTACTTTTTTGTATTGCACTCTTAACGGTATCTTAACTACTTCTTCGGGAAGCCCCATCGCTTGTCGAATTGCCGGTGGTAATGGAATTGCAGTAATTTCTTCTTCGATGGGTACTATAACAAATGGTATGATAGGAGCTTTTGCCTTATAAGCGAAAATAGCAAACCCTGAATGAAATTGAACCATAGGTGCAGCAAAATCATTTTGTACCATATAATCATGCCCCTCGGGAAAAATGCCTAAGATTTCTCCTTTTTTTAATACAGTCATAATCTTTTTTATGGAACTTATACTTACATTTCCATGTATATCCATGGGAATCACACCAGTATTCTGCATCAACGTTTCGAAAACAGGAATTTTCTTTGTATATTCCGCGGCAATCCAAGAAATATAGTAAGGAACAATAGAAGCAATAATAAAGGGATCCATATCAGAACGATGGTTCCCAATAATGATTCTTCCGCCAGAAGAAGGGATTTTTTCTAAACCTTCGTGCTTTATATCTACAATAATGTTTAAAATAGGACTTAACAATACCTTTAAACCTTGAAAGATATCTTTTTCATTCCAATTTATAAAAGGGATAATTCTGTTCGATTCTGCCATACAACTTATACTAGAATATAAATCGAATGTGTCAATTTTTATTTGTCCTAAAGTAAGATTTTATAAACAAGGAACTTATGAAGCTTATTTTTCCTATTTCTTACGAAGAAGCTCTAAAACTTGATCCCAACATTCGAAAAAATAAAAAAAACTATTGGATTATATTCGAAAACCCAATAGAAAAAATTTGTTTAGAAGAATCTTTTGATGTTTTAATGACAGTTCGCGAAATACAAAATTTTTTTGATAAATGGAAAAGTTATAACAAGTATTTCGCTGGCTTTTTCTCTTACGATTTAGGATTTTATTTATTAAATTTAATAAATAATAATAATAAATATTTATTAAAATTACCATTGATTTTTGGTGGTTTTTTTGATTCTTACAGAATTAGCGAAGATTTAGGTTTGATATCGAAAAATATCTATCTTAATAACTTTAAAGTGTTCGAAACCTATAAAAACTATAAGGATAAAATAATTAAAATTCGCGATTATATTCATAAGGGAAATGTTTATCAAATCAACTATGCTTTTCCAGTTCAATTTTCAACATATGGTGAACCTTTAAATTTGTTTTATGCATTATGGAATAAACAAAAGTCATGGAATGCTTCTTTTATTCAAAATGATGATTTTTTTATTATTTGTGCTTCGCCCGAAATGTTTTTTTACTGCGAAGATAATCAAACCACTTTAAAACCAATGAAAGGAACTTCGAAAAAATATCCATCGTTAAGAAAAAATATTCAAGCAGTGCAATACTTAAAAAATTCTAAGAAAGAATTGGCAGAAAATGCAATGATAGTCGATTTAATTCGAAATGATTTAGGTCGAATCTCTAAGATTGGAACAGTAAAAATTGATCATTTGTTTAAAATAGAAATTTACGAAACTATTATACAGATGATATCCCAAATTTCTTCGACGTTAAGAGTACCACCTAACGATAAAAATTTCTGGGAAGCATTATTCCCATCAGGTTCTGTAACAGGTGCACCAAAAATCAGTTCCATCAAATATATACAAGAATTAGAAACTTATCGTAGAGGAATTTATACAGGTTCCATTGGTTGGAAGATAAATAAATATTCTAAATTTAATGTTGCTATAAGAACCATTATAGGTTCAAACCTTAATTCGTATTATTATGTAGGCAGTGGTATAACTTATGATTCTTTACCAAGAAAAGAATTCAAAGAATGCATGAATAAAATCAAATTTTTAAAAGAAGCACAAAAAGAATTAAAACCAGATTATATATTTACTACAATGAAATTTTCTGGAGGAATTATCTATTACGAAAAGTCTCATTTAAAAAGGCTTAAAGAAACAAAAATGTTTTTTCAATATCCTATAAAAGAAAATAAAATTATAAAAAAATTTATAAAAATTAAAAAATATCTATTGCATTTAAAATATCCCATTAGAATACATTTTCGCGTTTATAAAAATGGGAAAATTTATGTTCATCTTTCGAAACTCAATTATAAAAAAAATTATAGAATAGGTATATCCAATATCAAAACTGATTATAATAATATTTTTTTATATTACAAAACATCCAATCGTGAAATTTATCAAAGTGAATTCGAAAAATATAAAAATCATTTTGATGAAGTAATTTTTTTAAATAAAGATGGCTATATAACAGAAGGAAGTTTTACCAATATCATTATTAAAAAAAATGGACTATTTTACACACCACCTGTAGCTGCTGGGTTACTGGATGGCATTCTAAGGAAAAAAATCATAAAAAAATGGAAAATCCAAGAAAAAAATATTAGTTTAGAAGAGTTAAAAAACGCAGATCAAATCTTTCTTGTAAATAGTGTTAGAGGAATTATTAAAGCTCAAATGGAATAAAAAGTTATTTTTCTACATCTATCACCTTAATGACCTTTTTTGTTTTCCATGGCCTATAAGGTGCTAATGCTTGCATTCTTTTTTCTGGAACATAAAAGATCCTATCACCATATTTTACCAATATACCTTTATAATGAGCATACTTTGTCTTGTGATCCACCAAACCAATTTCTTCTACATCGTTCCAATTTTCGCATGTTTTTAATGTGGGTATATGTCTTAAATGCAACTCCCTAATAGTTCCATCTTGTACTGAATCTTTTAAAATTTTTTCCCATTGCATAGCTATATTCTATTCTATATAAAAAATATCGTCTATTTTGTAAAGTAATTTAATATTGGATTTCTTGCAACTCCAGCTTCGTCTATTTTCCCTACGAATGTATTATTGGGTGTTTCTTTTAATGATTCTTCTTTATTTTCCATACGTTTGATAATATCTTTGATTGCATTCGTAAATGCCACAATGGTTTCTGGACTTTCTGTTTCTGTTGGTTCAACCATAATTGCACCTGGAACAATTAGAGGAAAATAAACCGTTGGGGGATGGAAACCATAATCAATCAATGTTTTTGCGAGATGAATGGTTTCGTATCCTAATTTTTTAAGAGTAGAATGATTAAACACCACTTCGTGCATAGAAGGATTTTCGGAAGCAACCTTTAGAACATCTTCTAATTCTTTTTTGATTAGATTAGCATTCAAAACTGCATGCTCTGCCACTTTATGGATTTGATTACCCCAGCTAAGAATATAGGTTAATGCACGAATCAACATTCCTGTATGTCCTAAGCCAGCTTTTACTCTACCAATACTTTTAGATGGATTAGAAAAATAATAATAATTTTTTTCTTTATCGTATTCCACAATTGGACCAGGTAAAAAATCTTTTAAACGATCGCTAACAACCACTGCTCCTGCACCTGGTCCTCCACCACCATGAGGAGTACTAAATGTCTTATGTAAATTCAGATGAGCAACATCGATCCCCATATTCGATAAAGAAATTTTACCAATCAGAGCATTATAATTTGCTCCATCCATGTACAACAAAGCGTCGTTTTGGTGTAAGATTTCGGCAATTTCTCCAATTTGTGTTTCGAAAACTCCTAAGGTATTTGGATTGGTAATCATCAATGCAGCAACATGTTCATCAATAGAATTTTTAAACAATTCTAAATCTAATGTGCCTTCTTTCGTAGATTTTAATTCTTTTACTTTAAAACCAGCAAAAGAACAAGTAGCAGGATTTGTTCCATGGGCACTATCTGGAATAAGAATTGTATCTTTGTTGCTATTTCCTTTCGCTTTGTGATAAGCTCGGATTAGAAAAATTCCTGTCAACTCTCCGTGGGCACCTGCAGCTGGTTGTAATGTTACTGCTGGCATATCTGTAATAGTTTTAATCAATTCTTGTAATTCGAATACCAATTTTAACAAAGGTTGAATGTATTTTTCTTCTAATGCTGGATGTAATTGTAAGAAATAGGAATTATTCGCAATCTCTTCGTTGATTCTTGGATTATATTTCATTGTGCAGGAACCAAGTGGATAAAATCCTAGATCTATTCCATAGTTCCAAGTCGATAATCGCGTAAAATGTCGTACCACTTCTGGTTCAGAAACTTCGGGTAAATTGATGTCTTCGCGTAAAAGCTCTTTAGGTAGGTTTAATTCTATATCTTCTAAGTCGTCGTTATAAATAGTAAAAGACGTTTTTCCTTTTTGGGAAAGTTCAAATATCAAAGGCTCTTCGAATAATTGCGCATTTCTTGTTTGTCTTATTTTATTCATGATAATCTCCTATTTACATGCTGCCACTAAGGATTGTTTCCATCGATCGATATCTTGTTTGGTCATTGTTTCGTTAAAACTCACCAATAAATGATTTTCGTCCATTACTGTACCTACAAATAGATTTTGGGATTCTAATACTCGTTCAAATACTTTTCTTGCAGATATAGGTGTTTTTAAGTAAAGTTCGTTGAACACAGGAGAATTTGGATAAACAATTTTCACTTCCATCTGGTTTTTTAGTAATTGTTTAGCATATTGAGTTAATTTTGCACATCTTAAAGCAATCTGTCTTAATCCCGATTTACCTACTACACTTAAATAAATGGTTGCGCGTAATGCCATTAAACCTTGATTTGTACAGATATTCGACGTTGCTTTTTCTCTTCGTATATGTTGTTCGCGAGCAGATAAAGTAATTACAAATGCTCTGTTATCATGTTTATCTTTCCCCATACCAATCAATCGACCTGGCATACTTCTTATGTATTCGTTTTTTGTTCCAAGAAACCCCAACCAAGGACCACCAAAATTTAAAGGAATTCCAAAAGATTGCCCTTCGCCACAAACAATATCTGCATATTTTCCTGGTGCTTCCAACAACCCTAAACTGATGGATTCTAATACTGCCACAACAAACATTAAGCGATGACTTTTAACAATTTCCGAAATCTGTTTTAAATCTTCGATTACGCCATAAGCATTAGGAGATTGAACAACAACAGCCGAAAGACTTTCTTTTTGAGCTTCTATCTTTTGTTTTAGATCGTTTATATCAATTTGTCCAAGATCATTATGTTTAATAAATTCAAACTCGAAGGGACCAAATTCAGAATAGGTTTTAATGGTTTCTATGTATTCTTTGTGAAAAAGCGAAGAAACCAAAACTTTGTATTTTTTTTGAATGCGACAAGCCATTAAGATTGCTTCTGCAACAGCGGTTGAACCATCATAAAGAGAAGCGTTAGAAATATCTGTTCCCATCAACTCTGCCATCATGGTTTGATACTCGAACATGGCTTGGAGTGTCCCTTGACTTACTTCAGGTTGGTAAGGTGTATAAGCAGTCAAAAACTCCCCGCGCGATATTATTGGATCGATGATTGATGGTATTTCGTGAGCATGTCCATTTCCACCCATATAATTTTCATGAGTTGCAATAACGAGGTTGGATAGAGAAATCGTTTCTTTTATATATCGCCTTATATCGTGTTCTGTTTTTGGTCGATCTAGACTTTTAGATGTATTTTTAAAGTATTCTTTTGGTATATGAGAAAATAACTCATCTATATGATTTTTGTTTAAACGGTTTAAAATTTCACTAACTTGATGGGGAGAAATAGGCAAATACTTCATATCGAATTCCTTTTATTAATCTTCGTGTTGTTCTAACGAATCCACATATTCTTTGTATTCTTTCGCAGACAACAATCGATTTAAATCTTCTTTGTTAAAATCTTTGATTTTTAGGATCCAACTTCCATAGGGATCATGGTTAATTTTCTCTGGTGATTGAATTACCTCTTCGTTTTTCTCTGCAATAACGCCCGAAATTGGTGCATATATATCTTCTGCTGCTTTTACCGATTCAATTGTTCCTAATGATTCACCAGCTTCTACTTTTTCGTCAACATTTTTAATATCTAAATAAACGACATCTCCTAAGGAATGTTGAGCGAAATCAGTAATGCCTATAATTGCAACATCACCATCAATTTTTATCCATTCATGGGATTTGGTATATTTCAAATCTTCTAGTATTTGACTCATAACATCAATTTTTTTAAAACTTATTTCTTGTAAATGTTTATATTATATTGTTTTTTTGTTAACATAGAAAAAATAAACTTGAAATTTTTCTTCAATTAACTTATTATAAGATTAATGAACCTTAAAAACAAAGTTCAAATTATTATAGAAGAATTAAATAAACTTGTACGGGATCACTACAAAGATGATTTAATTTCTTTGATCGTTTTTGGCTCTATTGGTCGAGGAACATTTAGAGAAGATTCGGATATTGATCTACTAATTATTGCGAACAATTTACCGAATGGAAGAATAAAACGGATCAACCATTTTATGCCAGTAGAAGAAAAGATGGAATCATTGTTAAAATCATTGGAATTAAATCAGATGTATCTTTCTACGATTATTAAATCGCCAGAAGAAGCAATAAAAGGAAGTCCTCTATTTTTGGACATGATCGAAGATGGAATTATTTTATACGATAAAGATAACTTTTTTAAAGATATATTAAATAAATTAAAAGAAAATTTACAAAAATTAGGTGCAAAAAGAATTCGCGTAGGGAATATTTGGTACTGGAAATTAAAAAAAGATTATCAATTTGGCGAAGAAATCAAGCTCCTATGACGAATTTGGATTTAGCAAAAAGTTATTTTAAAAAAATTGATGCTCGAATTAAAGTATTATATATTTTCTTCAACGAAAAAGATTATTCAGATGTTGTTAGAGAAACACAAGAATTAGTAGAATTAGCTTTAAAAGGAATGCTTCGATACATAGGTATTGAACCACCCAAATTGCACGATGTAAGTAGTTTATTAATAGAATACAAAGACTTCTTTAAACCAGAGATCCAGCTTCATATCGATAAACTTGCAATGATTTCTAAACGATTAAGAAAAGAAAGAGAATTATCCTTTTACGGAGACATTGACTTTATTCCCACAGAAAATTACACAGAAGAAGATGCAAAACAATGTTTGGAAGATGCAGAATTCGTTCATAGAATTGTGCAAATTTTAAAATAAAATTTATCAAATTTTTTACATAATTATTGATTGATTTATCAATCACTTTTTTTTGGATATTGTATGTCAAATATGGATTCGAAAAAAGAGTTGGTAGCTTTTCCTAGTAAATATGGAACGGATTGGCATCATAACAATTGTTTTGGTTGTGGAAGAGAAAATCCTTTTAGTTTAAGGGCAGACTTTACTTTTGACGAAGAGTTTGGCGAAGTAAGATTTCAATATATTATACGTAAAGAATACGAGGGAGCTCCCGGATATTCTCATGGGGGAATTTTGGCATCTTTATTAGACGAAGCACAAGGATGTTTATGTTTTCATATTGGGCATGTGGTAATGACAGAAAAATTGCACATGAACTATCATAAAGCTGTGCCATTAAATACACCAGTTTATATACGCGCATGGTTAACTGCCGTACGAAAAAGAAGAATCTATACACGAGGAATCATCTATACCATCGATCCAACAACACAAAAAGAAGAGCTACACGTAAGTTCGAGTGCAAGTTGGTATGTTTTACCAGAACGTATTCAGAAGAAAATTTTTCAGATAGAAATGTCCGAAGAAAAAATGGAGCACCAACGTAAAGTTTTAGAACTAAATCGCAAAAGAGCAAAAGAGATTCGTCTTCGACTAAAACAACAGAATAAATCAAAATAATAATTCTATCTTAAAGAATATTCCTTCCACCAATCGGGTTGGGAAAATTCTACAATTGGTTCATTTTTTAATTGATTTGCTAATTCTAAACATTCAATGCCCGGTTTGTATTTTACCACATAAAATGTCTTACCAGCCAGCATCTGTTTTTGTATCAACGTCAAACCTCTTTTTTCGAGAAAATTCAGAATTTCTTGTTCTTTTACTTCTTCTTTAAACAATAGGATTAGATTGCCAGGTAATGCCATCAATGTTCCATTTTCGGATAAAAAGACTTCTGATACAGGAATATCGGAAGCAATATTTTTTGTAAATCTTCCTTGCATAACTTGATTTTTTATCTTATTATCTTGTACGCGATAGATCTTTACGTTTCCGGATTTTTTTATGGGCACTGCATTGGAATCATAAGATTTTATGTATGAACGATTAGGATGTAATTCTGCCAGTAAATCCTCTTGTAAATAAACCTTGATTTGTTGATTTCCATCAAAATATGTATACTCTTTCCCTTTTGGAGTGGATTTGATTTTTTCTTGCGAATCAATGCTTTTAATCGACATCAAAACAATTATTAAAAAAACAATTGTGTATGTTGGATTTTTCATATTTTTTCAAAATATCAAGAATTCGGATTGAATCAAGTTATTTTTCAAAACCTAATCGCCAATATGCAACACCCTTTAATCGATAATGATGAGCTAAGTTGATCATTTCTTTACGAAAATTCGAGTCTGGATAAAATAAAACCTTTTGATTTTTATTATAAACAATCTTTGTTCCAAAATTTAACGATGTCTGAACTTCTTTTATTTCGTTAGAATACAGGATTTTCTTAGAATAAGAAAAATCAACAATTCGAGATCGATTCGTTTTTATTTCCCATTCATACCCATAAAGAGGAATGCCTAAATAAATTTGATGTGGTTTAAAATACTTTAATGATTCTTGAATATTTTTTTCTGCCCAACTTAACTCGCTTACTGGACCTGGCTTTGTTTTAGGATTATGATAGTCATAAGTCATTAAAACGATTTCGTCTAAATAAGGATGTAAAATAGACAAGTTATGAAATTTATTATACTTTATTTCCCATATAGGTGGGAAGATTGCTACGGTTAATTTTTTATTCGATTGTTTTAGGACATTTTGCAATTCTTTGAGAAAATCTTTAAAGTAAGGAGTTTCTTTTTCTGATAGATACTCAAAATCTATGTGTACACCAGAAAAGGGTTCTATTAAGTTAACAATATTCTTAATTGCTTTTGGATAATTTGAGGAATTTTTTAAAAATTGAATGCCTTCTTTTGTATTCTTTAAAGTAACAAGAGGATAAACATTTTTATTTTTTAGAATATTTTCGTATGATTTTAAATTTACATCTTGGGATAAATTTCCTTCCTGATCGATTTTGAACCCAGTTATAGAAATGATCTTGTAATCATTAATCTTAGTTCGAACGTAAGGATCTTTTAGAGTAGGATGATAAATATATATCCACTCTTCGACAGCATATAATTGATAAAAAAATAATAATATATATATTATAAATATTTTTATATAATTTTTCAAATTTGGAATAAAAAACCTCGGGCAAAAATACCCAAGGTTAAAGAATTATTTTACTTCGCGAGATTTATCTGTTAAAGATTTTAAGAATGCCACGATACTTTGAACTTCTTCGTCAGTAAGCTTTTTGTTTAATTGTAACCATGCCATTTGTTTTACTGCATCTTCTAATGTTTTTGCTTGTCCATCATGAAAATATGGTGCAGTTAATGCAACATTTCTTAAAGAGGGTACTTTAAACATATATTTATCTTCTTCTTTTTTTGTTACGTTATATCTTCCTAAATCTTTTGTTTCGTAAGGGTTCAATTTACCCATTTTTTGGTAAGAATTTCCTCCTAATAATGCACCATTGTGGCATTGAATACAACCAACATCCATAAAGGTTTTTAAGCCTTTTTGTTCTTCTGGTGTTAGAGATTTTGCATCGCCTTTTAAGAAATCATCAAATCTATCTTTTGTTATTAAAGTAGATTCGAATGCTGCTATAGCTTTTGCAATATTTTCGTATGTAATTGCTTCTTTTTCGTTGGGGAAGGCTTTTGGAAATAAATCTTTATATTCTTGAATTGCAGAAATTTTTTTTACTACTGCTGCTTCTGATGGCATTGCCATTTCTACTGGGTTTAAAATTGGACCTTTTGCTTGTTCGACTAAATCTTTTGCTCTTCCATCCCAGAACTGAGCAATATGGAAACCTGCATTAAGTACAGTTGGTGCGTTTCTTTCGCCTTTTTTTCCTGGTAATGCTCCATCAGATACAGGTTTGTTATCGACACCTGGTCCATTGTTATCTAATACATGACAGCTATTACATGCTTGCTGATCGTTAACAGACAATCTCTTATCGAAATAGAGTAATTTTCCTAACTCAATTTGCTCTTTCGTTACATTTTCGAAGCCTGGCATTTTATCTGGCAATGGTTTAAAAATTTGATTCGCTTTTTGGATTAATTCTTGTGTTTCTTTATCTTTACTTTTACAGTTAAATCCCACAGCGAAAATGATTGATAAAATTAAAGTTATTTGGATTATCTTTCTCATTCTTAATCCCTCCTTATTGTATAAAAAAACAAATTTTGAAATATTAACAAGCAGTCAATTAGAATTATTGAGTTATTTATGATAAAACTTTTTATATATTTTTTATAAATTTAACATATGAATTGCGGCAGTAAAATACCGCAATTCATAATAATTGTTTTTATGTATCTGGTAGAGGATTTTTTGGTTTGGGTGGACTTTTATCTTCTAAAATTTCTACTGGTGGTTTTTTATTCTTATAATATCTAAATTTAATCATAACATCGAATTCATCATCAAATCGCATGTTTCTAGCATCGACAGTATCTACGTGCCACTTCTCTGGGGTTCTAAAATCAAAAATGGGATGAAGATTTTTTGGATATACATAGGGATTTTTCGACCAATTCATCTTAACGCCGTGTAAAGAAGGAATTTCGCCTGGTTTATCGTCGATTTTTTCGGTTTTACCAAATTGATTAAACAAAGGATAGTTATCGTAGGGATATTTTAACGCGAAAACAAATTCTGCATTTAACTTCGTTTGTTTTGCATGTTCAATAGCTTTCATGTATAAATCAATTCTTTTTACCAAAACATCTGGTGCAATTTTTTGAGTTTTGTTTGCTTCTCTTTCTAATTCGACGGCTTTTTGTCGAGCTTGTTTTGCCAAACCTAAAAACTCATAACCTTTTTGAGATGCTTGCTCGATTTTATATTTGTTTATAGCCCAGTGAAAGTTTCTTGGATCATACCTTCGAGGATCTAAGGGGATTTCTCTTGCTTTGTCGAAATCTCTTCTTAATTTCGAGTTTGGACCAAAATCCATCGAAATATCAACTAATGACATATCATTTGGATCGTTGGGATTTTTTTTCTCGATTGCTTCTCTAAACATTAACTCTGCTCTATCGATATACTGCTGACTTAAAGACTCCAATAATTTATCTATTACAGCTTCTGCTTCTAAAAATCGCGAATATGCATTTACATAGTTTTTTTCGTAAAGATATACAATACCTTCTTGATAGATTCTTTTCGCTTTACGATATAAACCTACATGTATGCCAGGATTTTTTATCCTTTCTTCTGGATCACTTGGCAAACATTCTGGGAAAGGATCGCAAGGGAAGTTATATACCATCGGTCTTAACTTTCTTAAATGTTCTATTAGTAGATTACGATGAAATACTGCTTTTTCTCCAGCTGATTCAGCTTGCAAAGTAGATGCTTGTAAAAATAAAATCATCAATAATAAAAAGATATTCTTTAAAGAGAAAATCTGGGTATTTTTTTTGAATATTGTTAAAATTTGTTTTGCCATATGGATATCCTTTATTTTTATATCGGAAATAAATATAGCAAAATTATAGTATCTTTTTATTTTTACGTCAATTCAAATAATAAATTTAAAGATAATATGGATAAAACTGGAGGTTTTGATGAATAATAACCAAAGAAATATATCCTACAGAATGAAGGATCCAGTTATATGTCCAATATGTGGAGCGAAGTATTTCAAAGAAATGCTTCTTACAGGAGGAGGAAGATTAATTGCTGGGAATTTAACACCTGAACTTCGTAGGTTATACGTTCCCTCTAAAAAATTCGGTGTTGTGATTCCATTAATTTATCCCATATCTGTTTGCCCAAGTTGTTTCTATGCTTCTTTCGGCGATGATTTTAACAAACTTCAAGATGTAGAAATTATGAAGATTAAATCAGAAATTAATTCAAGAAAAGAAGGGATTCAAAAAATATTCGGTAAGTTGAACTTCGAAGATAATCGAAATTTGGTAACTGGCTCGGCATCTTACATTCTGGCAATTGATTGTTATCAAAAACGCGGATATCAAGTAGCTCCAACACCTAAAAAAGCAATTTGTTCTCTTAGAGCAGCATGGTTATTAGGAGATATGCACGAAAAATTTCCCGATATTGGTTATGATAAAATACAAAAATTTTTATATTTAAAAGCGATGAATTATTACAAAACTTTAATGGATATCATGAGTTCTGGAAGCGAACCTCACGATCAATTTGTTCATCTTTTAGGTCCAGATACAGATAAAAACTGGGGATTTGATGGAGTAATTTACTTAAACGGTTATTTTAATTTTAAATTCTTAGACGAATTAGCAAAAAACGACGAAGAAAAATTAAAAATATTAGAAGAATCCAAACGACTAGTAGGAAAGTTATACGGAATGGGGAAAGCATCTAAAGCAAAACCTTCTGTTTTAATTAACTTAGCAAGGGACTTATACGAATCCATTAATGCAAAAATCGAACAAATCACAGGTGTGAAAGTAGCTGAATAGACATGAAGTACGCATTAACTATTGCTTACGATGGAACAAAATTCGAAGGAATGCAAATTCAGAATAACGAAGTAACCGTACAAGCAAAGATAGAAGAAGCATTAAAAATCATTTTTCGTACTCCTTTAAGAATTGCAATAGCTGGAAGAACCGATGCTGGTGTACATGCAACGGGACAAGTTATAAGTTTTAAATCTCCCGGAGAAATTACGAACATAGACAGGTTTATTAATTCTATTCATGCATTAGCTGGACCGGATATAAGTGTTATGAATGTTCATTCTGTTCCAAATAATTTTCATGCAAGGTTTGACTGTATTGCCCGAGAATATGAATATTTAATCTATTGTGGTAGAAAAAATCCTATTTTTTTAGAAAATAAAGTTTGGCATTTATACGAAGAACTCGATTTAATATCCTTACATGAAGAAGTTCAACAACTTACCGGAGAGAATGATTATAAAGCCTTTTGTAAAAAATCCAACGAAAATACTGTAAGATATATTGAATACATAAAAATTGATAAAATCTATGAACCATTCTTAAACTTACCATTGTATTCTATCAAAATTCGCGGAAATGCTTTCTTACACAATATGGTTAGGATAATTGTTGGAACCATTGTTGATCGCGCAAAAAATAAATTGATGTATTCCTTTAAAGAAATATTAGAATCGAAAGATAGAACAAAAGCTGGAAGAACTGCTCCACCAGAAGGATTATATTTTCGAAAGGCATATTATCCAGATATACCAGAACTTAGAAATAGTGGATTAAATCTATTAGAAAACTATCCTGTCTTTGGAAGTTCCTATTACAAAGATTTGATGAAAAATAATATTCGACTTGAAAATATCCACAAATAATTTTGCATTAGAATGGATTTTAGGTTATTTATCACAAGACTGTTAAGAATTGTTATAATGATTTTTTATATCTACAATCCTTTGTTTTCTCAAACTTTCGAAGAAGGAATAAAACATGAAGTTGGTTTTTGGGTTGGTGGCTCATTCCCTGCTCCAAATTCTAAAATGGCAAATACATTAGATTCTAGTCTAGGATTTGGTTTATTCTATCGGTTAGATTGGCCATCTCCCTTTTTATTAGAGGGAGGTCTTTCTTATGGAAATTATCAATCATTATCAACACAACAATTATTGACTATACCAGTATATTTTTCTTTATGCTATCCAATTCCTGCATTTACTAAATTTCAGCTTTTGGGAAAGCTTGGTGCTGGTGCTACTTATCTACAAATAAGACCATACAATGTTAGTGGTTGGGATCCTATTCTTTACGGTGGTTTTGAATTTTCTATATTAGCAAGTAAGCGATTTAAAGTTGGACTTCGATTAGATGGATATTATATATACGATAGTTTTAGAAAAAAACCCGATACATTAGAGCTATTATTATTGTATCCTGGAACCTTCGATCCGCGAACTTATAATAGTTTACAATATAAAAATGTAGATGGTACAGTATATAATTTTGGTTTAATGGTATCTTTTTTATTTTAAATGATTTGAGGTTAGGTATGAAAAATATAAAAAAAAACACACTAATATTTTTATATGTTTTTTTTATAACATTTTTTTTACAATGCAAAAAGGACTCATCAAAACCTTTGTTAAGTTTATTATTTAACAATAAAATAACGGTTATATTAAAAGGAACTTATGCTTCTGATAGACCATTAGATTTTAGCGAAATTAACAATAATCAAATCTTTGTAGATAACAATAACGCATCTACAACAGAAACCATCAATAATAGTAGTGTACCGAGTTATAGCGATTTAGCAATTTTTTTAGATATTGGAGAAATCCGTGTATCAACAAAAGCACCATTATCAAATTTATCAAATATAACTAATCAAAAGGATTCAGAAGATTTTTGGGATGTTCTAGCACCAACAAGACAAGTTTATTGTAATAAAATTTATAATACGAATACAGAATTAAATAGCTGTTTAAAGAATAACGGTTTTTTGAATTTTAATCTTTTAATGAATGGTACAGGCGTTATCTATCCATCTCGCGATGTTGGTGCTGGTATATACCTACATGGTGGAGTCTTCTTTCGCGGTTTATTTACTGGTTATGCAAAATTAGGAAGTACAGATTACATTGGTAGGTTTGATAATGTTCAATACCCAGGTGCAGATATTATGCGATTACTCAACTACGATCCCGATGCAGATAGTGGAACGATTGCAGTTTTACCTCCACAACTATTTCCACTTCACCATATCACCTATCCAGGTACCGAAAATGTAACCATTTATGCCGAATACATACCAACAATTGTAGAATTTCGATTTAATCTTAAAGAAAATCTTATGCTTCATTCTTATCAAGATTCAGCAACTGGGGAATATTTTACCTTTGTAGGTATTAGTGATTGGAGAAAAAAACACGAATCACAAGTTTATAGTGGAGGAAACTTATTAGTAAGAATGAGAATGATCTATCCCAGTTGGTCGAATAAAATAAGAATTAGTGGAGGGACATATACAACAAGACATTATTATGCATTGTATTACCGAGATGAATGCAGAAATGGAAGTTGCAATAAAGATAATGATCTATTACCATTAGCTGCAACACCAGTACGAAACGGAAATGACAACATTCTTCAAGATATCATGCCTGGAAGTTATTTATTACAATGTAGATACGATGATGTTTATGATGGTTATCCAGAAAAGGTATTATCAGAAATTCCTATCGAAATAAGTGGGTACAATCAAACCATCGATGTAAATTGTACTTGTGGATATAGTACAACTTCCGGTTGTTAATGAAGGTTCATCCCATTTTGTGGAAATGTAAAGAATATTTAAAAAACAATCAATATTTCGAAGCACATGAATATTTAGAATCTTTTTGGCAGAAAGAAAATCATTCCCAAAAAAAAGAAATGCAAGGATGTATTCAATTCTTTGCTGCACTCGAACTACTAAAAAGAAAAAAACTTGGTAGCAAAAATGTTTTTTTAAAATCCTTAAACAAAGTCAACAATCCAAAATTAATAAAGATTTTTTATAAAATATACAATAAAAAAAATTTATGATACTTAAATATTTAGGTAATCATTTCCAAAAATAAAAACATTTTATAGAATTTAGTTTTATTTGACCTTGCAATGTATTATAAAAATTCAGACTTAGGATGAATCAATTACCCAATTATCCCATAGTTGGTATTATAATGGGAAGTCAATCCGATCTCGAAACGATGAAGGAAGCAGCATTAATTCTTAAAGAATTTCAAATTCCATACGAAATACAAGTTGTATCTGCTCATCGAACACCAGAATGGATGTTCGAATATGCAAAGAGTGCAGAAACAAAAGGATTAGAAGTAATCATCGCAGGAGCAGGTGGAGCTGCACATCTTCCTGGAATGACAGCTTCTCTAACAACTTTACCTGTAATTGGGGTTCCCGTTCAATCAAAAAGTTTAAACGGTTTAGATTCCTTATTATCGATTGTTCAGATGCCGGCGGGAGTTCCAGTTGCAACTGTTGCCATTGGAACTTCTGGTGCGAAAAATGCTGGATTGTTAGCAGTTCGAATTTTAGCAAACAAATATCCGCATTTAAGAGAAAAACTTCATCAATTTTACAATAGCATAAAAAATTCTGTCTTAGAACAAAAAAACATAGAACTATGAATTTAACCTCTTTTACAATAGGTATTATCGGTGGTGGCCAATTGGGAAGAATGCTCGCTTATGAAGCTTTTAAAAAAGGCTTTAAGATTGCTGTTTTAGATCCCGATCCCAATGCACCAGCAATGCAAATTTGTCATTTTCCTATTGTTGATGATTTCGACAGCGAAGAAGCTTTTTTAAAACTAATCCAATATGCTGATGTAATTACCTACGAATTCGAAAATATAGAACCAGAATTATTAATATATTACCAAAACCAAAAACCTGTTTTTCCAAACCCAGATATTCTAAAAATTTCTAAAAATCGCAACAAAGAAAAAAAGTTCGTAGAAAAATACAATGTAGCAATTCCTAAAATCTATCCCATAAACACAATCGAAAATAATAGAGATTTTATAAAAAATTTATACAATAATTTAATAGAAACAAAAAGTGATTGGATCATTAAAACCTCCGAAGGTGGATATGATGGCAAATTTCAAATCCATTTTAATTATTCTTACATAGCGTTAGAAGAATTTATAAATCATTTGGAAGGAATTTTTGGTGTTTTTAAAACCCATCAAATCTCTGTAATTATCGAAGAAAAGATCAATTATGATTTTGAATTTAGTATTATTGCCTGTGGATATAAAAAAACATCAAACGAGATCGATGTAGTTTTTTTTCCTATTTTTATTAACGAACATAAAGAAGGTATTCTACGAAAAACATTATCTTTAAAAACATTTGATATACCAGAACTCCAAGAATTAAAAGAAAAGATCAGACAAATTATAATAGATTACCATTACATTGGTTTGTTAACGATGGAGTTTTTTTATCATAAAAATAAAATATATTTTAACGAAATGGCACCGCGTCCACATAATTCTGGTCACCTTACCATCGAAGGATGTAATTATTCCCAATTTGAACAACATATCCGTGCTATTTCTAATCTTCCTGTTCATCCACCAATTTTATTGAATCATGCAGGAATGCTCAACCTTGTATCTTTTAACAAATTAGACAAAAATCCAAAAATTATCGAAGAAATTTTAAAAATCGAACAAACTTATTTCCATTATTATGGGAAAAAAGAGCCCAAAGAAAAAAGAAAAATGGGACATATCACTATTGTTAACGAGGAAGAATCAAAACTAAAAGAAATTTTAAATTATTTAGAAAATTTAATTTATTAATTATTTTTATAAATTTGATATAATTTCTTCTAAAAATCTTTTTAACATTGGAAATTTATTGCGATTTAAATCGGATTTATTGTTATGCTTTTCGATGGTTTTTTTATAGATAGAGCCTAACTGCACTTTTAATGTGTTACCAGAAATATTCAAAATATTAAGGATTTCTTTTCTGTCCTTATTTTCTAATACATAGCGACAAATCATTGCTTCTTGATGGGTTAACCCATATTCTTTTCTAAGTTTTTCGTAAATCTTTTCGAAGGATCCAACCGGTACAGGAGGAGAAAATAAAATATTAAAAAATAGTAATGATAAAAACGACGTTATAACTGCAAACAAGAAAAATAGAAACTTATTTTCGTAAATGACATGAATTAAATCAGAGAATATCCAAATTATGATCAATGTAAGAGCAATAGCAGATATGATTCCACTAACTTTTAAAAAAAACTTAGCTTTATTTTCTAAATATTGCTCTCTAAAATAAATTGCTGCCAAAATGGTTGTTAAGACAGCATCTGCTGCATTCCCAATAGGCAATGTATTAAATCCCCATAGAGCGACAAAATTAGTTATAGAAGCTAATACAATTAAAACAAAAATTCCTGTAATAATTTTTACTCTTTTATCCTCTGGATGATTTTTGATATACACAAATAGGTAATAAAAGCTAACTATAAATACAAATAACCAATATAGATTTGTTATATAGGAACCATAACCAGCATTAGGATAAAAACCCCAATCAAACTTATTTACACCGTTGATAAAAAGATTGTTTCGAGAAGAAAAAAAATAAGAATAATTTAGAAGTATATACCATACAAAAGAAAAAAACAAAGAAATCTTCATGATTTTTTCTATTGTTGGGATAGATGTCTTACTAAGTTCTAAACTAAACAATAAAAAAGAATTTGTCATCAATAACTGAAATGTATACATATAAAATAAATTCTGAATGGCTTGCTCTGGTGTTGGTGCAATATATGTTAAAAATAAATATAGATTCCATCCAGCAATCCCAACATAAAACATAGTTAAGGTAAAGCGAGATTGTCTACGTTCTCCACTAAAATACAAAACAATCAAAATAGCGATATCTGCCAATAATGCAGCAAAAGGAACAATATAAAAATACAAAAATCGATGATCCATTCGTCTAAACAAATATTTAAGTTTTTAACAATTTGTAAATTATTTTTTAACTATATTGTTAAATTCTTATTAAAGGTCTAAACCATGGTATTCCTAATATTAAAATTATTAAAGAAATTGAACTAATAATGATAATTTTTTTATAGTGATTTAGGTTTTCTATCTTTTTAACAGAAACATTTAAATAATGTATTAATCCTACAAAAATCAACATTAATATGGGATGTTCCACCACAATGATTCTTAATTCTCTTTGTTTCATAACCATAGTAAAATCAGTCCATAGTCCCACTATATTGGGATTTAAAAAATACAATGTGAACCCAATCAAAAATTGAATATTTACAAGTATGGTTAATACCAAAGAAATCTTTCTTAAAATAATTTTGGACGAATCTAGAAAATTGTTCGCTTGGGATTCATTCATTTTGATTTTACTTTTTATTCCAAGTATATCGATAATGACTTTGATCATTAACCCAACAATTACAATCAAAATAGCCCAACGAATCAAGTTATGCAAAGATAAAACAAAATTTATCATGACTTCAAAAAAATAAATGCTTAAAATTTGAAAAGTTTTTATTGATTTTCTGTTTATCATTAGAAAAAAAAATGTCCTTAATGGAAAATAGAAACGAAGAACATTTTAATCCAATCATAATGCCCGATATAAGCGAAGCAATCAAAAAGGGTAATCGCATAGTCGAGGTAGATTTAGAGAATCAAATGAAATCTGCCTACTTAGATTATGCGATGAGCGTCATTGTAGGTAGAGCATTACCTGATGTTCGAGATGGATTAAAGCCTGTTCACAGAAGAATTCTATATGCAATGCACGAAAGGGCATGGAGGCACGATAGACCTTTTGTAAAATGTGCGAAAATTGTTGGGGAAGTAATAGGTAATTACCATCCTCATGGCGATATGGCTGTATACGAAACCTTAGTAAGGATGGCACAAGATTTTGTAATGAACATACCTTTGATCGAAGGGCAAGGAAATTTTGGTTCTATCGATGGAGATAGTCCAGCAGCTTATCGTTATACAGAAGCTCGATTAACAATTGCTGCAGAAGAATTACTTCGCGATATCGATAAAAATACGGTCGATTTTATCCCAAATTTTGATGATACGAGAGAAGAACCTACTGTTTTACCTGCTGGACTTCCTAATTTATTGATCAATGGTTCAAGTGGTATTGCAGTAGGGATGGCAACCAACATTCCTCCACACAATCCAGCAGAAGTGATTAAAGCAGTTAACGCTCTAATTGATAATCCAAATTTATCTATAAAAGAATTAATGAAGATTATCCCCGCACCAGATTTTCCCACTGGTGGAATTATTATTGGTGGCGAAGGATTAAAAGAAGCTTACACAACTGGCAAAGGATCTATTAGAATAAGAGCCAAAATCGACATAGAAGAAACCAAGAAAAAAAAGACTCTACTTGTGATAAAAGAAATTCCCTATCAAGTAAACAAAAAAAATGTATTAGAAAAAATAGGAGAATTAGTTCAAAATAAAATCATCGAAGGAATTGCAGATATCAAGGACTTATCCGATAGACATGGTATTCGCGTAGAAATCGAATTAAAAAAAGATGTTAATCCACAGATTGTATTGAATCAGTTGTATAAAATGACTCAACTACAAGTAAGCTATGGAATCATTTTCTTAGCACTTGTAGATGGACAACCTAAGATCTTAAACCTAAAAGAAATCCTAACGGAATATATTTCTCATCGTAAACAAGTTATAGTAAGAAGAACTAAATACGAATTAGAAGAAGCAGAAAAAAGAGCTCATATATTAGAAGGATTAAAGATTGCGTTAGATTTTATCGACGAAGTAATCAAAATCATTCGTTCTTCTAAAACAGTCGAAGAAGCAAGAGAGAGATTGATCAAACGTTTTAAACTTACAGAAATTCAGGCTAATGCAATTCTTGACATGAGATTACAAAAATTAACCTCGTTAGAAAGTCAGAAAATCATCGAAGAATTAGAAGAATTAAAAAAGAAAATCGAAGACTTTAAAGATATTTTAGCAAAAGAGGAGCGCCAATACCAAATCGTAAAAGAAGAATTGAATACAGCATTAGAAAAGATTTCTAAGGATCATTCTAAACGGCTATCCGAAATTGATCAAAGCTCCGTAGATACAACATCATTCGAAGTAACGGATTTAATCCATGACGAAGATGTGATTATATCAATTTCTAACGATGGTTTTATAAAAAGAACCAACATTGATTCTTTTAGAAGACAAAAAAGAGGTGGAAAAGGTATAAAAGGAACAACACTTCGTAAAGAAGATACAGTAAAAATTTTAGCACATGCTTCTACTCACGATGCCCTTTTATTATTTTCTAACAAAGGTAAAGTTTTTAGCGTTATGGTGCACGAAATTCCAGAAGCTTCGCGAGATGCTCGCGGTAAATCTTTAAAAGCACTATTAAACCTTGCCCAAGATGAATTTATTACAACCGTTTGCGCCGTAGAAGATTTTTCTAAGGATAAAGCCATTGTAATGATTAGTAAAGAAGGAATTCTAAAAAAATCAGATTTAGAGCTATTCAAAAATTCTAAAAAGAAAGGAATTACAGCCATTAACTTGCGAAAAGAAGACGAGCTTGTAAAAGTTTGCATTGTAAACCCCAAAGATGATATTATTATTGCAACAAAACATTGCTTAGCACTTAGAACAAACCTAGGAAAAATGAGAAGCCAAGGAAGAAATGCAGCTGGCATCATTGGAATTAAACTCGAAAAAGATGACGAAGTAATCGGAATGGATGTAATCGGTAAGAAAAAATATATATTGGCAGTATCTGAGAATGGTTATGGAAAACTTATGGAAGAAAAAGAATTTTCTGTCAAAGGGCGAGGTGGCAAAGGTATGACATATTTTAAAAATACCGAAAAAACAGGATATCCTTCCGCTATTGCTTGTGCTAATAAAGATGATGAATTGTTTATCATCCTTTCATCGGGAAATATTATTCGTCTAGGAATCGAAGAAATATCGATACAAAAAAGAAATACATCTGGTATTCGATTAGTAAGTGTTGATAATGATTCTGATAAAGTAGAAGATATTGCAATTCTTCCCAATCAATAAAAAAGTACCTCTGTTCGAGGTACTTTTGATAAATATTTTATCTTTTAGTTCTTTTAAGGATATTATCTTTGGGTTTTTTGTTTTTTAAGTCTTGATCTAATTTTAAATTTTGTTGTTGAAGTTCTTCTTCCGAAACTGGTCCAATTGCTTTTGTAAAAATCATTTTCCCTGCAGCGGTTTGAATAATGGAAGTAACACTTACTTTAACAACCTTTCCAATTAATTCTCTACCATCTTCTATTACAACCATTGTTCCATCATCTAAATAACCAATGCCTTGATTTTCGTCTTTTCCTTCTTTAACTACTTGTATTCGAAGTTCTTCGCCCGGTAAAACAATCGGTCTTAATGCTTCTGTAAGAGCATTTAAATTCAACACTTGCACACCTTGAACTTCTGCAACCTTTTCCAAATTAAAATCATTTGTAATCAACTTACCACCAATATCTCTTGCTAATTGTATCAACTTCGAATCAACATCTCTAATGTCTGGATAATCAATATAACTAATTTTAACTTTTATATTATTTAACTGCTGGAGTTCATTCAACATATCTAAACCACGTCTGCCGCGATTGCGTTTAATGGGATCTGCTGAATCGCTAATCAATTGTATTTCTCTAAGCACAAAATTTGGTATTATAAACGGACCTTCGATAAAATTAGTTTTTGCAATTTTTAGAATTCGACCATCGATAATCACCGAAGAATCCAATATCTTTTCTGAACCAACAGGCTCTTCTTTTGCAAATTCATTAGGAGATATAACATTACTTAATGGTAGAGAACCATAAAAATATCCAAAGAAGCCCCCAAGAAAAAGAAATAGCAATAATATATCAAAATACCAATTCCTTAAAATTTCTGAGCTATCCATAAATATATTTTGAATTAAACTATAAAAAAACCAATTAAAGACAAACCCCAAGCCAATCCCTAAAAGAGCAAATATCCATTTTCGCTTTTGATCTTTCGTAAATTTTTGGTTGAAAATTACTAAGATCTCTGATAGTATCAAAAAGACACCACCAACAATAGAAGAATAGATTAAATTTGATTGAATTAAATAAGAAATGCCAAAAGCAAATATGCCTAAAACAAGAGGCACTAAAATATAAGTTAACATAAGAAACTCCTTTTAATTTAGGTTTTATTCTAAGGAGCTATTGGAATTTATTAGGCACTCAGACTATTGTTTAGAAAGTAGTTCAGAAACCAGGTTTTTTGCTTCTTCTAATGGGATATTTTTAGCTATAGCAAGCTCTCCCGTTACCAAGGCATAGGCTGTTTCGTATAGACGGCGTTCCATTAAAGATAATTCTTTATCTTTGGCTCTTTTATAAAGATTTCTACAAACCTGAGCTATTTCAAAAATGGAACCAGATTTTATTTTGTTTAAATTGTTCTGATATCGGATTTTCCAATCTTCTTCTAATTCATCCTGTTCTTCTTCTAAGATTTTTAGAACCTTCTTTACTTCTGTTTTTTTTATAACAGGTCTTATTCCAGCAGTTTCTACATTATCTACTGGAATTTTGATGGTTAAATTTTTATCAACAATGTGAATTATATAATAGGGCTTCTTTTGGTTGGAAACCTTTAAACTTTCTATACCAATAATTTTACCTACACCTTGGGATGGATAAACAATATAATCATTAACCTGAAATTCCAAATTCTTTTCTTTTAATGATTCCATATCATTTTCTATTCTTTTTGGTTTTTTTTCTTTAATTTCGCTCTTTTTGGATTTTACATCTTTCTTTTTATTTTTTGGATCTGTCTGAGGCATAATAATTCCAATTATTGCTCCAAGTCTATTTAGAAATATTTCCCTTTTTTGACAACTCTTTTTTGTTAAAAACACTTGAAATTCTTGTTTTTAGAAAAAAATTGACATAAAAATCAATTTTTTGGAGGAAACATGAATCCCGTATATATTATTGATGCAGTAAGAACACCTCGCGGTAAAGGAAAAAAAAGAGGAGCATTGGCTCATTTACATCCTGTTGATTTAGCAGCCTATTGTTTAAAATCTATCCCAGAAAGAAATCAACTCGATCCAGCACTAATAGAAGATGTTATCTTGGGTTGTGTCTCTCAAGTAGGTGAACAAGGTGCTTGTATCGCAAGAAATGCAGTACTTGCTTCTGGTTTACCTATTTCTATTCCAGGATATACATTAAATCGATTTTGTGGATCTGGTTTACAAGCAGTTCAGAATGCTGCAGCAATGATTGGTTCTGGAATGATGGATATAGTTGTTGCAGGTGGTGTTGAATCCATGAGTCGTGTAAAAATGGGCGCAGACATAGAAGGTTTGGATCTAAGTGTTGGTAACGAAACCCTAAAAAATAATTTTAACCTCGTTCCACAAGGAATTTCTGCGGATCTAATCGCAACCATTTACAATATTACACGCGAAGAAGCTGATCGTTTTGCAGAACAAAGTCAAATCAATGCTCATAACGCAATACAAAATGGCTACTTTAAAAAAAGTATTATTCCCGTACCAGCAGAAAAAGGTGGCTTTGTAGAATTAGACGAACATCCAAGAATAGAAAATACTTTTGAATTTTTATCCAACCTTCCCGCAGCATTCAAAACAATTGGAGAAAAAGAATTAGATGCTATTGCGTTAAAGACTTATCCACAAGTAAATAAAATCAACCATATCCATACTTTGGGAAATTCTTCTGGTGTCGTAGATGGAGCTGCTACTGTTTTACTTGCAAGCGAAGAAGCAGTAAAAAAATATCATCTTAAACCACGTGCGCGAATTGTATCTACCGCGGCAGTTGGAACAGAACCCACAATTATGTTAACAGGACCAGTGCCAGCATCCCAAAAAGCCTTACAAAAAGCAGGTCTAAAAGTAGAAGATATAGACTTATGGGAAATCAACGAAGCATTTGCTGCTGTTGTAATTTATACAATGCGACAATTAGGTATACCAAGAGAAAAAGTAAATGTAAACGGTGGAGCGATAGCACTAGGTCATCCCCTTGGAGCAACAGGTGCAATTCTATTGGGAACAATTGTAGATGAACTAGAAAGAAGCAACAAAAGATATGGATTAGTGACCCTTTGTATTGGTGGTGGAATGGGCGTAGCAACCGTTGTTGAAAGAGTTTGATTTTTTTCCAGAAGGTGTCAGCCTTCTGGTTTTTATCAAAGATTAATTTGATTTTCAATGAACTGATACAGAAAAAAATGATTCTATGGACGAATACATCTATAAAAACTGGAGAGAATTAGAAAAAGAATATCAAAATTTAAAAAATCAGTTTCTTACTACTTGGAACAAAAATCAAATTGATGCGAAAATCGCAGAATTAAAAGATTTAGAACAATTAATGAATCAACCGAACTTCTGGGATGATACAGAAAATGCAAAAAATATAAGTCAAAAAAAATCCTCATTAGAAAAAAACCTAAAACCATGGATGGATTTAAACAATGCTATAAACGATTTTCCCATAATGATTGATTTAGTAAAAGAAGAACATAAAGAAAACGAAGAAGAAGCCTTAATAGAATTATCGAAAGAACTGAATCAATTAAAACAAAAATTAGAAGATATTCAAATTTCTTTAGCACTTTTAGGAGAAGACGATAGTAAAAATGCAATTTTAACCATCGTTTCTGGTGCAGGTGGAACAGAAAGTCAAGATTGGGCAGATATGTTATTAAGAATGTATACGCGATGGATTCAGAAAAAAGGTTTTGATTACGAAGTGATTGATTATCAGCCTGGAGAAGAAGCTGGGATAAAATCTGCAACATTATTAGTAAAAGGAGAAAATGCATTTGGATTGTTAAAATGCGAAAATGGAGTCCATCGTTTAGTTCGACAATCCCCTTTTAATGCAAACAACAAAAGACATACATCCTTTGCATCTGTTCATGTAGCACCAGAAATTGACGACAGTGTTGACATAGAAATTGATGAAAACGATCTTCGCATCGACACCTATCGTTCTAGTGGTGCTGGTGGTCAACATGTGAATAAAACAGATTCTGCTGTACGCATTTTACACATTCCTACTGGTATTGTGGTTCAATGTCAAAACGAACGATCGCAACATAAAAACAAAGCAACAGCTCTAAAATTGTTAAAATCTAAGTTGTATGAGCTAGAAAAACAAAAAAAGAAACAAGAAATAGAAGCAAGATCTGGAGAAAAAAAAGATGTCTCTTGGGGAAATCAAATTCGAAGTTATGTATTCCATCCCTACAAACTTGTTAAAGATTTAAGAACAGATTACGAAACCTCCGACGTAGAAAGTGTAATGGATGGAGAAATCGATGATTTTATCAAAGCATATTTAAAAGAAATCGCTACACTAAAAACTCAGTAATGGACGTTTAATCCGAAAAAATCGTCCAAATACCAACTATTATAAACGCAATACCAGCAATCAGTTTAAGATATTTTTCACTTATATATTGAGATATAAACGATCCAGCAAAAACCCCAATAGCAGACGTTAAAACCAATGCAAAAGAAGCACCCAAAAAAATATCAAAAGGACTTTTTTCTTTGTTCGAAGCATAAAGCAAAGTAGCCAATTGCGTTTTATCGCCCAATTCTGCCAAAAAAATTGTCCAGAATACAATTAAAATTGTTTTTATATCCATGAACTTTCTCCTATAATTAAAATCAATTTGTTCGAATAAAAGTCTAATTTATCGAAAATTTTAAAATGTTGTTTTTTCGCATAAGATAAAATTTGTAAAATTGATATACCAACATACCAAATTACTAAAATCAATTGTAGCAAAAAAAAGAGATAATTAAAAAAAGAAAAATTCAATAGGCTTGTAATAAAATAATATAAAACATAGAATAACGAACTCTTAAACAAAAAAATCAAAGAAACAAAAAAACTACGATAAACATAAGGTTTTTTTTCTGCTTCTTCTAAATAAAATAATCCTACTATCCAATTTAAAATGAATGGCAGAATGCTAATATAAAACAAAATTTCTTTTATATTTTCTTTAACTTGTTGATTCATAACTTGATAACACGAAAATTTAAATCAGTCTTACGTCAAATATTATTTCTTTAAGAAGAGTGACAATTTTTGATTATTCATTTGACTTGATTGATTCTAATCTTTTTTTAGATTTATTAAACAGAGGATTTTATGACGCTAAAACGCACTTATTTATTCGAAGAACATAAAAAATTAAAAGCTCGGTTGGTTCCCTTTGCAGGTTGGGAAATGCCTGTTCAATATACTTCTATTATAGAAGAACACTTGGCAGTAAGAAACCATGTAGGGATTTTTGATGTTTCCCATATGGGAGAAATTCAAGTTAAGGGAAAAGATGCTATTTCTTTTTTAGAACAACTTACTCCAAATACAATCGAAGATCAAAAAATATATCAAATTCGATATAATGCAATTTTAAACCATGATGGTGGTGTAAAAGATGATGTAACAATATTTCGCGAATCAAACGATAGTTTTTTTATCATCGTCAATGCTAGTAATGTTGATAAAATTTGGCAATATCTTAACGAAGAAAAATCACATCAAGGGCGAAAAGAATTAGAACTAATCAACCAAAGCGATGAATATTCTATGTTAGCTATTCAAGGACCAGAGGCAGAGAATATAACCATAGAAATTTTTAAAGATTATGCAAATTTTATAAAAGAACTTAAATATTATTATTTTTCTGATATTCAATATCATAACGAAATTGTTCGAATCAGCAGAACTGGATATACGGGCGAAGATGGTTTCGAAATCTTATGCAATCATAAATTAGCCATTCATCTATGGAACGAGTTTATAAATCATAAAGTAATTCCGTGTGGATTAGGTGCTCGCGATAGCCTTCGGTTAGAAGCAATGTATCCTCTCTATGGACACGAACTAAAAGAAGATCGAACCCCAGTAGAAAGTGGTATTGGATGGATTGTTAAAGAAAAAGATGTAAATTATTACGCAAAAGAAAAGCTTCTTAACCAGAAAAAAAACAATCCAGAAAAAATCATTGTACCTTTTGTTATGATCGATAAAGGAATCCCACGCGAAGGCTATAAAGTCTATGGTAAAGAATTTACAGAAGGTTTTAGTTCACCACCTTGTTTGTTACCAGAAATGCTAACGGAATTAGATATAATCGGAGAAGTTCAGAGTGGATTATATTCCCCATCGCTTAAAACTGGTATAGGAACTGCCTTTTTACCCTTTAATTTTAAGAATACCGAAAACGAAATTTGTATTGAAATTCGCGATAAAATGTTTAAAGCAAAAGTTCATAAAGGAGCGTTTGTAAAAGGAACTGCTGGTAAAAAGAAATAATTATTTTTTTCTAAGTTCTACAAGAGCCCATTCATCTTTTTCTAACGTAGATTTTATAGAAAAAGCATCTTTAAAGATTTGTTCTATATCGGCGATTTGTTCTGTTCCAATTCCAGAAATTACCAGCCTTTCTGTTGAAATATTTTTTATGTAATTTTGATATTTTAAAAAAACTGGAAGAGTTAAATTTGCCAAAATAATGTCATAATGGTTGATGATTCGCGGATCATCCCAACTGCATTCGAACAAAAAGATCTTCTTGTTAAGTTCTACTTCTAATGAGTTATAACTTAAATTCTTTTTTGTTGATTCAATCGCATTTATATCGATATCAAAAGCATAGATGAATCTTGCATGTTTTTTTAAAGCTGCAATCGATAATATACCCGATCCACAACCAGCATCCAAAACAATTTTATTTTGTATGTCGTTATCATCTATCCATTGAATCATCAATTGAGTTGATTGATGAAGCCCAGTCCCAAAAGCCATTCCGGGTTCAATGTATAATGGTATAATATTTTCTTTTAGAATGATATTCTCTTTATGCCAAACTGGTACTAAATAAAAATTTTTCGAGATCATAAACGGCATAAATGAATTTTTATAGTCTTCCCAATAATTTCTTTCTTGAATAAGATTTTCTTCTATATAGTAATCGTTTATATTAAGCGAAAGAAGAACTGTTTCTACTTCCCAACGTGCTCTTTCGTCACTTACAGGAAAATAAAATAATATCTTCTTTCTTTTATTATTAGTATTTACTTCTTCTTCGTCATATACAACTTCGTAATATCCTATTAAATTATTTATAAAATAATTATCTAAATATTCATTAATTTTATTTAGATATTCCTCTGATATCTCTACGAGTATTTCTTGATAAATTGATTGGTTCTGATTCATGCTATTAAATGTTTCCAAAATGCGTTTGAAGCTCTTCTTCTGTTAACTCTAATTCTCTTAATGTTAATTCGCCTTGTTCCATTTTATATGCGATTGTATAAGCAGTTGCATAAGCATCTCTTATAATTTCTTTTACTTTTCTTTTATGCATTAGTTTTCTCTTCGATTCGTCTATTTCTAATTCAATTACATCTTCTGGATTTAAGATATACTGATTTTTTTCGCGTAAATCCTTAAATAAAATCAATAAAATATGTCTACATTTAGTTATGTATTCCAACATTATTTTATAAGTCTCTTTTGCAGCAGTTTTTCGCCTTGTTTCGAAGTAATCTAACTTCTTCTGATAATCCAAAGAATTTTTGTTTGCTGACTCATCGTTTTTTATTTTTTGATATTCACTATAATCTTCGTAATATTTCTTAAACTGAGCATAAATTTTTCTAAAAGATTCGTAAAGAATGGACATATCATTTTTTAAGTTTACTCTAACTCCTCCTTGCATAAATGTATTAATCTGAATTTTATTTGTAAGAAAGATAAAACCAAATTGATCATCAAAAAAATTTAACAATAAATAAGAAATCCAAACTTTATCTCGAAAATCACTAAACTTAAATTCATCTTTTGGATCGTACATTGCTTTTAATTGTCGAAGAGTAAAGAGGCTAATAATGCGAAGTCCAAACTGATAGATTTTATTGTGTATTTCTTCTTTTTTGGCTGCTTCGTCTTTCTGTTCGCTTTCTTTTACAGCAGTTTGTTGAACGCTTTCTTGTTGATTGATGGTTTTATTTGGTTCTTGTTGGTCTGTTTTAGAAGATACAAGTTTTCCTAATGATTCTAAATTCACATCTTTAAAATCTTGGTATCGTTTTGGATCTATTTTATCTTCGATTTTAACATCGATCATTTCTTCGAATAAATCGGTAAATGGTTCTAGTTTCTTTTTTTCTAAGTATTGAGCAATTAGAATAAATTTCGGAAATGCATTATACATTAATACATCCCAACTTTCTTGAATTCTCTTTTTTTTATTTTTATAAATATCTGATGGTTTTTTTTGTATATTTTGTTGAATATCGATAGAATCCAATAAAAGTTTTAAGGTAAGTTCACCAAATGGTTTAAAACAATACAGCTTTCTTAAAAAATGAAAAACTGGAATCCGAATGATTTCGATAGAAACAGACTCTTCGCTATTGATCTGCGAAGACGTTAAACTATTCAACAAATTTCTATCGTATAAAAGATAGACGCGTTTTAACAATTCTAAATATAAGGGTGTATAGGTTTTTTTAAAAATTTCCATGTATTTAGGATCAGATAAAAATTCTGTTGCCAAGATATTGCATTCCAAAATCGACTTTTTAAAATCAAGGTTTAAAAAAGATAAAAATGACGGTTTTAAAATTTCTTTATTAAAATAAGTAATCCCCTTAAACCATAATTGCATTTTTAGACTAAAAATAGCCAAAGGCGAAGACGCTTTTTCTAAAATAGATTCCCTCGTTACCTTTTCTTTTGCTAATCGCTCTGCTTCTTTTAATTTTTCTTCTTTTAGGATTTGAGAAGGCAATTTTCTATCATCGTATCCTTTTTTTTGCTGTTGTGATGATAGTTTTGGCTGATTTTCTAAATTTTTTTTGATAGATTTTTCCTGAAGTACCTTTCCCCCTTTTTCTACAAAGGTTTGCAGCAACTTTTTTCGCTCTTCTTCACTTAATTCATGAGCTTTAATTGCCTTCCTGGTTTTATCAAATTCCAATTCATCCATATTTTTTATTATAAATTATCAGTTGTAATTTTTCTATCAATAAAAAAAATATCAAGTATGACAGAAAATCAAATAAAAAATTATATTCAAGAAGAATTCAAAAATCAAGATAATTCTAAACTACTCGGTATAGTTTTCTTTGGCTCTCGTGTAAAATTCTCCGAAGAAGAATTAAAAAATTCTTTGAATTCTGATTACGATATAGGAATTATTTACGATGGCGAAATACCAGACTTTAACACACCAGAGGATTGGGATTTGTTTTTATGGTCGAAAGAAAAGTGGCTTAAAGGTTTTGCACTACAAGTTGAATTGGCTCGATATGCAAAAATCTTATACGACCCAGAAGGAATTATTCAAAAACAATTTCAGTTTATTCAAGAGAAAATTTTACCCTTTTGGTTAGGATATATAAAAAATTTTTAAATTCATAATATAAATTTATTCTATCATCTAAAAAACATTTGACTTAATTTTTACATAATTATACTTTTTACTATGGATATTCGTTCAATCGCAATAATTGGTGCTGGTGCTGTTGGAGGTTTCTATGGAGCTAAATTACAAAATGCAGGATATCAAGTAGAATATTTATCTAAATTTCTTAATTCTGGTAGGTTAAAAATAAAAAGCATTTGGGGTGATTTCGAAGTTTCCATTAAAGTATTCGACGACACAAAAAAAATGCAAATTCCAGACTTAATTATTGTAAGTACAAAACTCTTACCAGATATTCCCATGATCGAAATCATTCAACCTCTTTTAAAAGAAAATAGTCTTATTCTCTTTTTACAAAATGGAATCAACCAAGAAGAAAAGTTTTATTCTTTTATAAATAAAAATAAATTATACAAAAAAATGAATTTAGTTATTCTCGGTGGATTAGCTTTTACCTGCATTAATCGTATATCACCGAAAGAAATTCATCATATTGATTATGGAAAAATAAAAATAGGTGCATTACTCAAAGAACATCAACGCGAAGCAAAAAAAATAGTAGAAATCTTCCAAAGTGCTGGTATAGAAACCGAATACACAGAAAACCTTAGAAAAGCTCGTTGGGAAAAACTCTTTTGGAATATCGCGTTTAATACTCTCTCCGTATTAGGAAATCAAGCTACCACAGATGAGTTAATTCAATCCCCTTACACAGAAGAACTTGCAAAATTGTTGATGCTCGATATCTATAAAATTGCTCAACACGAAAAAAATGCTCCAAATAAAAAAATCGTCCAAGATATGATCGAAAGAACAAGAAAAATGAAGCCATACAAAACCTCTATGTTGATCGATTTCGAAAATAAAAAACCAATGGAAATCGACGCGATAGTCGGAGAACCATTAAATCTAGCAAAAAAATATAAAATAGATACACCTTATTTAAAATTTTGTTACAATCTATTAAAGTTTTTAGACCAAAAAAACCAATCTATAAAATAACAATTTTATGATGCTCCTTTTACCAACCATTGTATGTTAAAATTATTTTTTTGTTGATGAACTAAATAGAATAAAATAATGTCTAATTAGTATGAAGCTACTAAAAAAAATACTTTATTTGACGACACTGATTGTTTTCGCGATGAGTATATACGCACAAGAAAACGAAGTTGTTGGTTTAGTAAAAAAAGAAAATATCAACCAGAAAGAAACATTAATCTTTATTTTGGATAATAACGAAAAATACGAAATCTCTGGAAAATTAACTTCTTTTATTGGATCATTCTACACAAATCAAAAACTAAAAGTATTAGGCAAAATATCCAGATTTAGCGCTGATGAAAAAAAAGAAAAGAAACTTGATGGTCAAATAGAAATCAAAGAAATCATTGTGACAATTCAATAAAACGCGATATTAAAATTGCATGGCATACGTCATGCAATTGGTGATTTTTCTATTACTACATAAAGTAAAACTTCTATAGAAAATTTAGCAGCTTTTCGAAATCATAAATAAATAACTATTTCACCATTTGTAAAATATACAATAAATTTTTTTAAACAAATTTTAAAATACATTCTGCGGCTTCTTTTAGGTTTTTTGCAACATAAATAAGGTTGGTTGGCTTTTTTTCGATAGGTTTCGTTTCTGCATCAATCAATACGCCCTTAACGTTTAAATTTTCTCCTGCAAAGATATCTCTTAAAGAATCTCCGATAATCCAACTTGTTTTTAGGTTTATAGTAGGATATTTCTCCAATGCTTGCAGAATTAATCCAGGTTTTGGTTTTCTACACATACATTGATCTTCTTCCGTATGTGGACAAAAAAATATATCTTTGATAAAAATATTCTGCGATTTTAATATATCCAAAATACGCTGATTTACTCTGTGCATATCTTCTTCTTTGTAGTATCCTCTTCCTATTCCCGATTGGTTGGTAATAATAATGAATTCATATCCAGCATTGTTTAATAATTTTAGACCATCAATCACGTAGGGTAAAATTTGCACTAAATTTGGGTCGGATAAATATCCAGGATCATAATTGATTGTATTATCGCGATCTAAAAATATTATATTCATATAATTAATATAATTTATATTTTTTTATTAATGGATCTTCTATACCTAATTCCGAGAATCCTTTTAATCGAATTTGGCAACTATCGCATTTTAAACACGGTTTTCCATCTTCGCCTGCTTGATAACAACTCGAAGTATAACTAAAATCTACCCCAAGCTCTAAACCTAAACGAATAATTTCTGACTTTTTTTTATCAATTAAAGGTGCATGAACCTTAAAAACATTTCTACTCACTCCTGCTTTTGTTCCTAAATTTGCTGTACGTTCGAAAGATTGAATAAATTCTGGACGACAATCAGGATAACCCGAATAATCCAACGCATTCGCACCTATAAAAACATTCATGATATCGCGAGATTCTGCAAAAGCTGTTGCAAACGATAAAAATAGTAGATTTCGCGCAGGAACATAGGTAATCGGAATTTCGTTATCGATGGATCTATTTTCTGGAACTTGAATCGTCTTATCTGTTAAAGCAGAATTTTTGAAAATTTCGTTCTGAATCTTTACGATAAAAAATTCCTTCGCTTTTACCTGTTCTGCATGGTATTTTGCAAGTTCTAATTCAAACTTATGTCTTTGACCATAATCGAAAGATAAAACATAAACATCATACTCTTGATTTGCATAATATAGGGTTGTTACCGAATCAATTCCTCCACTTAATAAGACGACTGCTTTGGGCTTCATACTTTACTCCTTTTATTCATCACCGTTATAAATCGCGCGAGCAGTACAAGTTTCGTGAACAACAATTTGCTTTAAATTTGGTAATAATGGTTTGATTTTTTTCCACAGCCAAATAGCAATCTGTTCTGATGTAGGATTTTCTAATCCCTCTATTTCGTTTAATAAGCGATGATCTAAATGCTCTTCTACAATGGGTTTTACAATTTTAGAAATTTCACCAAAATCCATCACCCACCGATAAACAGGATCGACCTTCCCTTCTACATGAACTTCGAACCGAAAAGAATGTCCATGTAATCTTTTACACTTATGACTTTCTGGTAAATTGGGTAAATAATGCGCTGCTTCGAAAGAAAATTCTTTGACAATAATCATAAGTTCAATTAATTTTAAAATACTCTCATTACTATCAAATTTTATTATGTGGGATTATATTATAAAAAATATCTTAAAAAAAGACATCAAAGAAGAGTCGAATATTCATAAAACTTTACCTCTTTCTTACGTGGAAAGTCATAAAAAAACGAAAATCGAACCAAAAGAATTCGAAAATACTTTTTCTTCGTCGAAACATCCGAAACAAACAAATATACCGAAAAGAATTCTTATATGTCCTGTATGCAATACACCTATGCAGACAAAAATTTTTCCAATTTCACAAGTAGAAATTGATGAATGTCCTAAATGTAAAGGGATTTTCTTAGATAAAGGAGAACTACAAGAAATTCTAGGCGCAGATATTGAAATTGAGCATAAAGACAAACCAATTGTGATCTACTCTCCCCATGGATTAAAATCATAAATGCTTTACAAAAAGAAAAACTTCTAAATTATGGTTTTATGACTATTAAATATCTTAAAAAATCCTTGTTTTTATTTTTATTTCCTGTTAGTTTGTTTAGTTTAGAAAAACCCAATTTTGATTTTAACAAATGGTTTTATACGATTTCTCCATTTTGGGGAGAAGGCTATAACGCAAATCAAATACCTTTTCGACTTATAGAATATAAAAACGACAAGCCAGTTCTACATAGTGGAAGTAAAAGCTTCTCTGGGAGTGGTAAAGGTTCTGGTGTTGAATTTATGGCATTTAATCCCGACTGGCAAATACTCTATGTTGGTTTCTACTTTCCTATGTATCCCAACAAAGATAGCATTTCTTTGTATAATTATATTCAAAATATAAAAACAGAAGTAACTGGTCATGTCTTTTCTCTGCGATATAAATTTTTGAAATACGAAAAATCAGAAATCTTTACAGGAATGTCGTATTTTCAAGGAAATGGTCCGCATGATTATTCTATCGTAAACAATTTTGTTCTGTTTAGCTACTCTACCAATCAGTTTGTTCAAATCCCCCAAGTGAACGTAAAGGTTTATGTGGAAGATCCCAACCCTTATGTAGGAATCTCTTATAAACTTCCCATACAAAACTGGAAAATCGATGCAATTTATTCTTATGGTTTTGAACGCGTAAATACAGATTTACAGACTAGTATAGCAAGAACTGTTGATTCTAACAACGCTTTACAAAATTTTGATTCATTATCCATATTACAATATAACATAGAAAATAGCAATATTTTACCTTTGAATTATACGATTCGAAAAAAATATTTTGCAAATCGATTCGCTTTATCTTTATTTATGGACTATCGAAGATTTGTTTCTTTAAGAATAAACCTAAGAAGAGATCTAACGTTTAATCGATGGGTATCTAATGCTGTATTTAACCTTATCTTTTCTCAGTATATGGGACTATCTTTTTTTTACGAATATAGCGAAAGAAGTGTGGGTACTATTAGATACTGGTTAATCGGACCAACTTTTGTATTTCAATTTTGAATGATATTATAATCCGAAAATAGGTACGATTTGGATAGTCATTTTTTTTTATAAAAATGATCAATTATTTGTATAATTTCTTTTTCGTATTTTTTATAAGTGTTCTCCTCCCCAAAAAATTCTACTAAATAGATTTTTTTAGGATCAGTTGGCTTTATAGAAAAAGCAAGCCCATAAATATAATGATTCTCTTTTATTTGAGCTCTGGTTTTTACAAATTCATACTCTTTTTTAGATGTTTTTTCTAAGATTTCGTATCCACTCTCTTCTAGATAACTTAATATGCTCTCTTTCCAAACTTGGATGGAATTCGAAAATGGTTCGTTTTTTTCTTCTCTTATTGCTATTCTGACACCTTCTGGGGTAATATATTTTTCTAAATAGCATTCTTTCTCATCACGAACTAATTTTGATGAACATTTATTTGTATATTCTGCAAAAATTGAACTTTCTTTCGGTTGATTCGTTATACAATAACTGATAAAAATTAACACGATAATGAGATAGATTTTACTTTTCATGGAATCTCTCCAAAAAATTAAAAATTCCTAATTTAGATACCCAGTAAGGATAGGGTTTTTTAGGTAAACTTCCTTTTTCTATGTTGATAAATTGAATCTCTACATTCATAGAATTTGCTAACTCTAAGTAGTAATTATAATTTCCTTTTAATTCTTCTAATTCTTGTATTACTTTGGATATTTCTTGTTCCATTTCTAATGTTTGAACTAACGAAGCTTCCTGTGTTAATTGATTTAGCTGCTGAAGATATTGCTCTTTTACTTTTATACTTACTTGTAATGATAAGATTTGATCCGAATAATCCACCGAAGAAAAATTCTGAGATACTATGATTCCTCGATTATTTAGAAAATTTAATATTTTTTCTTTAGTAATCCTCTTGGGAAAGCTCAATGCTATTCTTTGATTACTAAACGAAGCAATATATCCATTTTGTTCATTCGTAAACTTTAATATTTCTCTTCGAACCAGTTCCGGAGAAGATACCCTAATCGTTAAGCTAATTTTTGTATGAATATAATCCTGCTTTAAATCCTTCGGAAAAAGAAAAAAGGCAGTGAACAAAAATAAAATCATAAATCGATGCATATTAAAATAACTCCTCGATGGTTTTTTTATACTTTTCAAAATACTCTTTTTCTGGATAATAGATCTCGTTTATAACTACATAAGATTTATCTCGCGAATGCTTTGTCCAAATACCTATTGTATAGTAATATTGATTTACACCATCTATAATTTCTGTATGCAGATAATTTAATTTCGATCCTTTTTTTTCCATCAAGATATTGTATTTTCTTTTAAGAAATTCTTCTTTTAATGCCAACAACCAAAAATCTTTCGAGCCAACAGGTTCATTTTCGATAAAACCCACGCGAATACCAACACCAGAAGAATTATAAATTATATAATCATCATTTTTTATAAATTTTTCTTTATTGTTAAAAAAATCAGAAGGGATTTTTATAGAATCAAAAATTTCTTTTGCTACAAACGATTCGTAAAAACTTAGATCAGTGTTAAAAATAGTTCTTTTTAATGGATCGATTTTTCTTATCCAATCAAAAGGGGATATTTTTACAATAGAATTTTCTTCCCTCTCTTTGGTTGATAAATAAACCTCGATCGTAGAATAGGTAGCTTTGTCTTTTAAAAATTTTTGCTTTGCTTCTAACTCTTCTATTTCTGCTGTTAGACGATTGATTTCTTTTAGAATTTTCGCTTTTTGTTTTACATCTTTAACATTCTTAAAGAGTTCATATAGTCTATCGCGAAGTTTTTTTAATGTATTCAACCGCGATTCCACATCTTGAAGTTTTTTTGTAACATCTTCTGCTCTAATTTGATAAGAAGAGATATAACCGATTTTGAATAAATCATCTAATGCATTAAAAAATTTATCTACGGGAACTCTTATTTTAATTCGTGCTTCGTTTCTTTCTTGATGGATCTGGGAAGATTCAATATATCCTTTATAGGAATCGATGATAGATTTAATGTTATCAATTGCATGTTCTATCCTTCGAACTTGTATGTTTAATTGTGATTCATAAATAATTTGTCTTTTTGTAGTATTTTCTTGATTATAAATTGCCTCTTGTTGTTGAATAACACTTTTTTGTTCTACGTCTAAGTTATCTTGCGAAGAATCGCGCATACTTTCTACACTTTTGGAACGTTTTACAATTGCTGGAATCTGAGAAACATCTTCTGCTTCGGGATAAGATTTTGGTTCTTTTTTTACGAGATAACCACTACAAGAAATAAAATATAGTACGATAACCAATATTAACAGAAGATAATTTTTCACAAAAATAATCATTTAATACTATTAAATTTAGTCAATTATTTTTTATAATAAAATTAAAAAAAGTTTCTTATGGAAACCCATAAGAAACTAAAACGACGTGGCATGCGACTAAGAATTTATAAACTGAATAAATTCTTGTTTTTTATTTTCGTCAACAAAATAAGGAGAAACCTTGTGAATAATTTCTTGTGCAATCTGTGGTGATGTGAGTTGTTTTTTTAAAGCTTGTTTGTAGATGTCTAAATTTCCGTTATATTGTTCAAATATAGCAGCGATCTTAGAAAAATACCCTTTTTGCAGCATTGTTTTAAATATATCTTCTACTTGTTTTTGTTGAATTGTTGGCATTAATTTTTGAGTAAAGTTGGGTTCTAATTCATTTACAACATCTGTTAAAAAATTTATATCGAAATGCTGCATTAAAGAAATGATTTGTTTCTCTTGCATAAACCGAACAATATTAGCGCACATATAAGGTGTAAGAGCCATGCTAGCAATTTTCGCAATGATAAAATCTGGCAAGATAGAAGCATTTTTTGCAAGTCGTTCAAAAACTATATCGAGAACTACTTTTAAATTTGTTTCGAAGTAATGAATATTTTTATAAAGAATGTAAAAATCATTCTTATTTGCTTCGAATTCTTCTTTCGATATACCAAAAGAATTATGCAAATATCCATATATTTCTTGATCATTTAATCGATTGCTTATAGACGAAATAAAACTATGATAATCTTTAAATTGAAATTTTGGTGCTTCTCCCAACAAACCTTTTAAAAAGAAAGGAATAATTCCATCGACTGTGTACAAATAATCTAACACATTTTTGATGTTTTTTTCATTCTTCTTCATAAACAGATGAAAATATTTTTCGTACAAAGCCTTATTTTGCACTCTCTCTATCTCGTTATGTTTGTAATTTTTTACTAATTGTTCAATTTGTTTTGCACTATCTCTATGAAATGGCATATAAACCCCCTGTTAGTATATTTTTTAGGAAACTAAACTAATGACATTGTTGTTAGTTTTTGATTTAGGTTCAATGGATTTTTTCTTCTTACTAGATTTTAATTCACCTAGAGAAAAATTCTTTCCTGTTACAAAAGAGATATCCAGTATATTTAGTTTATCAGAAACATGAATAACTGCATCGCTATTCGCTAAAATATCTTTTTCTACATCAATTCCAGGCAAAACATCTGTTAAAAGTAAGCCTTTATCTGTTAATTTGAATATTCCCACATCAGTTACGTAGAAAACCTTTTTACTCTTAGCTAATGCCTGTTTCGCATTAAAGGTGATTTGAGATACCTTCGATACAAATTTTTTCTTACCTGGCTTTTGTAAGTTTAATCCCTTCTCTGTAATAAGAACTTTACTTTTCCACATAAATGGACCAATAAAAATAATTGTCTTTGCACATTTTGTAATGTTAGGAAATCCTCCTGGTCCTACAAATTCAGAAATGGAAGGTCCTTTCGCCGATACATTTACATTACCTTCGGAATCTGTTTCTAACATTCCTAGCACTGTTACATCCAATTCTTTTTCGTATTGATGAAACATCCAAGAGCTTTGTTGAATCATATCTGGATTAACCGCTGCACCAAAAAAGATTCCAGAAACAGGTAGACCACCATATACACCACTTTCTGTCGTAAAAATCAAATCTTTATATAAACCTGTTTCGTATAAGATTCTACTTACTTCTTCTGGTAAACCAATTCCAATGTTTACGATAGAGCCTTTTTCGATGTTTTTTACGAACACATAAGTAGCAAGCAATGCTAAGATATTGTCAATTTCTCTTCGATATGGTGTTATTCCTAATATGTTGTTAATAATCTTAACCTGGGAAACAGCGAAATTAATATCATCGATTCCACCTTCTTCTTTTTCTTGGATTACCTTAGGTAAAAACATTTTCCAATAATTTCTTTGTTTAACACCACCAACTTGTTCATTCTTAGGATTAACGACAATTCTATCAACTTTTTCTGATGGTATAGAAATCTTCGATTTATTTTTAGGTATGATATCACTAACTGCAATCAAAACCAAACCTTTGTTATATTTTACCGCGTCTATCGCGTCATAGATTTCTGTTATAACTGCTGCTTTATCTAAGTAAATATTTCCTTCTTCGTCGGCATAAGGTGCAGAAATCAACGCATATTCTATCTTAGGTAAACTATATTCTAGTAGATTATTTTTTACATTTATATAATTTTTATTCGTAAATGTAACCCTCGAACCACTTCCAACTCGCGGATCTAAAAATGTTCCAATACCAGTGTCTGATAAGATAGAATAAACACCCTTCTTTTGTGCTTCGATTAAAAAGGTTAATTCTCCTTGTGGCATTGTATGTAATTCTAAATGTTCCTCTTCTGCAAGTTTTAATAATTTTTTTGCAGTTTCTAAATGACCACAAATATACTCTTTTAACAAACCAGGAACATCTAATTCTTCTATTGTTCCAGGTGCTTTACCTCTACCACCTTGTGCAGAAACACTTATCCAAGTTAGGTTTTTTGGATGTCCTTTTTCTAAATAGACCTCGCGTAGCGCTCTAAAAAAAATTGAACATCTTCCATTAGCAGCAAATCCACTTGTATAGACAACACTATTGTCATTTATTAGAGATACGGCTTCTTTTGCAGTTACAATTTTAGGGTTATGAATACCAGAAGGTTTATAATTTGTTGGAAATTCATCCCAATGGATACGATAATCCAACAATTCTATTAAATTTTTTATAAATCTTTCTGAATTTTCTGATAGTAAATTTACAACGATTTCGGACAATACATAGTTGATTCGAAGTAAGGTATTATAAAGTTCGGGAATTTGTTTAATTTGTTCATTTAAAATACCTTTTATGATAGGATTCTCTAAAAATGGCAATGGAAGTTGTCTTATTTCTTCCACAAGTCTTGTATGAAATTCTTCCCCCTGCAATATACCTTGCTCTGCCTTTTTTCTAATATCATACAATATTTCTTTTGCTATTTTTTGATACATATACTCTCCTTATATGCAGCCGCATAAAAGCGACTGCTTTTTTATTTATTAACATTGTTGTCATTTTTTAGTTGACAGCTTCTAAAATTGCAGCTCCTCCTAAACCACCTGCTGCACAAATTCCCACCAATGCTCTTTTCTTTTTAGAAAGTTTTAATTCATTTGCTAAATTACCGATAATCCTTGCACCCGTAGCACCAAATGGATGGCCAATAGCAATCGAACCACCATTAACATTCATTTTTTCTCGTGGAATTTTCCCTACTGCTTTATCTTTTTTTAGTTTGTATTTCGCGAAAGAATCACTCTCTAATGCTTTTAGAACAGATAATACTTGTGCTGCAAATGCTTCGTGAATATCAAACACATCTATGTCATCCAAGGTTAATCCAGCTTTATCGAGTGCATTAGGAATAGAAATTGCTGGACCAATCAATAATTGATCTGCTGGATCAACACCAACATAATCCCAACTTAGAAAATATGCTAATGGCTCATAACCTAATTTATTTGCTTTTTCTTCACTCATCAATAAAACTGCTGCTGCCCCATCAGTTAGTGTACTCGCATTACCTGCTGTAATTGTTCCATCTTTTGCAAAAGCTGGTTTAAGTTGTCTTAATTTTTCTAACGTTGTATCTGCTCTTACAATGGTATCTCGATAGACAGTATTACCATTCACAGTTACGGGAATTATTTCGTTATCAAACCTTCCTTTTTCGTATGCTCTTGCAGATTTTATATGAGATTCATAAGCCAACTGATCTTGTTCTTCGCGAGAAATATTATTTTTCTTTGCCATTACTTCTGCTGCTTCTCCCATTAATTGGCCTGTTGTTCTTTCGCGAGCATCGGGCATTTTGGGAATTAGATCTGTAAAGGGCGCTAACTCTGGAAGTATTTTAAGATAATCCATAGGAGTGGCTTTTTTTGACATTACCAAAGGAGCTAATGCTCGAACTAATTTTTTTGGTAAGCTCACTTCTGCGTTGGAAATAGATTCGCTTCCTCCTGCTATTACAACATCTGCTTCGCCTCTTTCTATTGCAGCAGCTGCAAGAGTCACAGATAGTAAGCTAGATGTACAAGCCCTCGTAACAGTAAATGCTTCTATTTCTCGCGGTAGGTTCAAATCTAATGATATTTCGCGTGCAATATTTGGATAAGTATGAGGTAGAAGCACAGCTCCCCAAATTACTTGATCAATTTCGTGGTAAGGTAATTTGGTCTTATCCAATAAACCTTTTACTACAATTTTTCCTAATTCTATTGTATCTAGTTTTAAATATTCTTGAAAAGCTCTTGTAAAGGGTGTTCTAATACTACTAACAATTACTGCTCTTCTTTTTTTGTTCAATATTTCCATAACTTTACTCCTTTTAAAATTATGCACCTAAAAGTGCTCCACCACAAACGCGAATCACTTGACCAGTAATTCCATAACTACCTGGTGAAATCAAAAATGTAATTAATTGACCAACATCTTCTGGAAGTCCACCCTGAGATAGATTACTTAACCTTCTGCCAGCCTCTTTTACAAATAATGGCAACACAGCTGTCATTTTTGTTTCGATAAATCCAGGAGCAACAGCATTAACAGTAATACCTCTTTTTCCTACTTGTTCAGAGAGATGCTTAACAAAACCAATCAATGCTGCCTTAGTTAAGGAATAATTGGTCTGTCCAAAATTACCAGCAATTCCAGAAATAGAAGATAGACATACAATATGACTAAAATCATCCAATACATTATCCAATAGTGATTTATTTAATCCCAATATTGCTTTTAAATTTACTTGTAAGACTTGATCCCATTGTTCTTCTTTCATATTCGCGATAGTCTTATCGCGTGTTATACCAGCATTATGAACAACACCATCTAATTTTCCGAATTTTTCTTTGATTTTATCAGTAATCCTTGCGTAAGATTCAGGATCCATTAAATCATCCAATATGGGATATCCATTTAAACGTTCTGCAACTTTTCCTAAATCTTCGCCTGCTAAAGGGTGATCCAATAATATTACATTTGCTCCTTCTTGTGCAATCAACTCCGCAGTTTTTTCTCCAATTCCTCTCGCCGCACCAGTTATTAAAATATTTTTTCTATCAAGTGAGCGATAAAATGGGATTTCTTTGGGAGCTTTAGCTAAATTCGACACCCTAAAAACTTGATTATCTACAAATGCAGAAAGTTCAGACAATATAAACCTTACAACGCCTTCGATTCGCTCTTCTGCTTTTTCGCGTACATAAATAATGTTTGCTGTGCTACCTTTTTTTCCGATTTCTTTAGCAATACTTCTTGTAAATCCCTCTAATCCTTTTGAACACACAGCTCCTTCGATTGTTTTTTGATCTTCTTCTGCTTTTGCAATAATCAAGATTCGTCCGTTAGATGCAAGTTTTCGAATGTTGTTATGGAAAAAATAATAGATAGATTTTAATTCATCTGGATTTTGTATTCCTGTTGCATCAAACACCAATGCATGATATTTTTCTTGTTCTTGTAAAAATATACCCCCTATGCCTTTTCTAATCTCTTCGTATATGGAACGTACTTGTTGTTCTATAGAAGGATCGATATAAATTTGAGCACCAGCTTTTAAAAGTGTAGTTGCTAATATATCTTGGACAATTGTTTTTCCATAACCACCAACGTTGATTTTTTTATCTTCTAATATTCTTTCTTTCCATGGTCCTTTATAGCGTTTTAAAATTGGTGGAAGTGGAATACCTATGGACGTTGCAATTTGTTTTGTTAAGGGATTTTTTTCTAATTCTAGTAATATATCATTCATTTTAGTCCTCCTTTATTCTTTTGTTTTAAAATTTCCTACTAAATAAGCTCTTGCTAATTTTGCGTCTGCTAAATAAAAATGATTGTTTTCTCGTAGGTAATATAGTTTAGGTTTTGCTGGTAAGAGTAATGGTTTAGTAAATTTAATTTCTATTTCTTTGATTTTAGAAACATTCCCAGCAAAAAGGTTATTATTGATTGCCTCTATACTAAATGCAGAAGATGCAAATCCATGTAAAATCACTCTTTTAAATCCCATCATGTTTGCATAAGGTTCTAACCAATGTACTGGATTAACATCACCGCTTAGAAGACTATAATTTAATCCAGTATTCGATGGGAAATTAAAGCTTGCTATTTCTTTTGCTTCGAAAGGTACAACATATTCTTGTACTGTTTTATTTTTCTTTTCTGATGTATTAGATTTCTCTTTTTTGGGTAATCGAAGTAATGTTGTTAGATATGCAATCAATGCTTCTTTCGAGGTTTCTGTTTCCGAAACCACTTTGGTAGTAAAATATAGTATATTGTTCTTTTCTTCTATTTTTTGTAATTGTGCTTTTACATAGATTTTTTCGTTTCTTGGGATTGGTCCATTGATTTCTGCTTTATAGCCAGCATTCATAATTTCTATAAAGTTAAAAGGTAAATCGCTTAACGCCCTTTCTATAACAGGAAAAGCCCATTGGGGGAAGAAATGAAAAGGAACTTCCCCCTTATAAGCAGCAACATTCGCTTTTAGAAATTTTAAGTAATCATCGATCAATTTGTTAGAACGCGACTGTAGAACTTGATAATATTCTGGAAATGTTTTTTGCAGCAATTCTTCGATGTTTACTTTTTTATCTCTTGATTGAGTTAATCCCTGAATCGCGGCATGTCCAATGGACTTCAACACATCAACTTGTTCTAACAAATATAATGGTGACACATTAGGTATTTTTATCAACTCCATAAAAAATACTCCTCTATGCTACTCTAATTCTATCCATATGGTTTGATAATTCTCTTAGAATTCTATCTCCCAATGTAGTTATTTCTCGATAGTTTGCTTCTACACGTAATTCAGCTTTTTCTAAATACTTAAAGAATAATTCTTCTCTTTCTGGATATCTAATTGCTTGGCTTAATAAAATCTTACAGATTGCTTTATCTACAAGAATTTTTGTTAATCTTTCTGCATGCAGTAGAGAAGGAGCAAAATCTCTTTTTGGATCCCAATTAGAAGTTATAACATTTACCCATCTTTCTACGGGAATATCTTTTAATGTGGTGATTTTTAAAGCAGCTACCCTTGCTAACAATAAGAGTAATACATCATAAGCAATTATTTCTAGTTTTGCTACCCTTCTTACGCGTGGATCAGGATTGATTAATGCTTTGGATCTTGCAGCAATATATTTTTGTATAAAACTTTGTGGTTCTCTTATGATCTCCATCATTGAATCTTTCATAGCCATCAAAGATTGAATTTGACTTGTTCCTTCGTAAATAGGGAAGATAATCGAATCTCTTAATAATTTTTCTACACCATATTCTTTGATGTATCCATATCCACCGTGTATTTGGATTGCTTTTCTTGCAATTTCTACGGATTTTTCTGCAGCAATATATTTTAACAATGGTGTTAATTCGCGGGATTTTTTTGCGTGATATTTTTGTTGTTTTCTGAACTCATCTTTACCGGGATATCCTTCTGGTAATGTTAATAGTAATATTTCTAAGCGTTGATTCATTTCTTCGTGATAAGCAGATCGCATTGCAAGAGCTCTGATTGCTTGAATATCTGTTTGCATATCGTCTAAATATTCTGCAATCATTTCGTGTTTATCGATGGTTTTTCCCATACTTTCTCTTAAAGAGGCATACTCTTTTGCTTTTCTGTAAGCTGCTTCGCACAATCCTAATGCTTCAAATCCAACACTGATTCGCGCATTGTTCATCAATAAAAGCATTAGCTTAAAGCCTTGACCTCTTTTACCAATAAGTTGTGCTGGAGCTTTTTCGTAGTTTAATGCAACTGTTGCAGAAGCATGAATCCCCAATTTTTTCTCTAATCCCATGATTTCTATGTGTCTTTTTTTATTTCCATTTTCGTCTTCTTCCCATGCTGGTACATAAAACAAAGATAATCTGTCCAATCCATAAGCAAATTTATCATCTCCGTCGAATTCTGTTTTTGCTATTACGATATGGTGTTTTCCATGCCCAGAAGTAATGAATATCTTTTGCCCAGTAACATACCATTGTCCATTTTTATCCTGTTCAGCATAAGTACGAATTGCGGCCATATCACTACCAGCACTTGGTTCGGTAATATCCATACTACCCCATGCTTTTCCTTCGACAATTTCCTGAATTTCTTTTTCGAAACGTGTTTTAATCAATCGAGGTGGTTCAACCTGAAATTCTGTTGTTCCTTCTTCGATTGAATATTTTAATAAAGCCAACGCGATACCTGTATGGAATCCATAATGATTCATTATAGAACTATCACCGCGAGCAATCATTTCTGCATTGATAAAATACATGATAAACGGACAGTTCATACCTCCTAATTCTCTGGGTATAGACATGCCATATAAACCCATTTCTTTAAATCGTTCAAAAATTTTGTTGAACTCTTCTGGTGCATAAACCTCGCCATTTTTGAATTCCAAACCTTTTTCATCCAGTTTTTGAGATACAGGTGCAATTTCTTCTGCCGATAATCTACCTACTTCTCTAAAAATATCTTTATAAAATTCTTTTGCTTCTTCCGCGGAAGAAAATGCATCTAATGCTTTATAGTCAAATTCCACAATACGAACGATTTCGTCCCAAGGAATTTCTTTTTCTACATAAAACTGAAGGTCTTGATTGTCTTCGTAAAAGTTAGCCATATACTTCTCCTTTAAATAATTTAGTTATGATGATTCATCATAAATTCTGAATAAAATTTATCATGAATCATCATTCATTTTCCATAAAACCTATTACCAAAAAAACGTCAATAAAAATAATAACAGTATTGTCATTTTTTTTGATAATTTTTTCAAAAATTTTAAATTCTAAAATAAGCTTGACCGAAATTAGATTAAAAAATTACTATTGGCATAATTATATGGGATTAAGAGAAGAAAAAAAGAAGTTCAACAGAGAAGCCATACTAAATTCTGCAAGAAAGGTGTTTATAGAAAAAGGATTTTATCATACCAGTATATCGGATATAATTAGAGAAACGGGATTATCTAGAAGTACGTTTTATTTATACTTTCAGAACAAAGAAGAAATCTTTTCGAAATTAGCAGCTCAACTCTACCAACATTTACTTTCAGACTTAATTCGACTCAACAAAGAAGCAAAAACAAGCAAAAATAACTTTAAAAAAAACATGGAGCAAAGTTTAAAATCGCTTTTTAAAACGCTCTATCAACACCAAGATTTATTAAAAATTATTATTCAGTCTCCCATTGGATTAAACGAAGAATTTGATAAGATAGTATCAAAATATCAGAAAATTTTCTACCAAGCAGTATTAGATATCTTGCAAAGAGGAAAAGAATATAAAATCGTTAAAATTGATAATACAGAGATAGCAGCTCATATTATTTTTGGTGCAATTAAAGAAATTATCAACAACTGGAACGAAAAGAAAATTTCAGAAGAAGAACTAGAAAAAGAAGTAGAAGAAATTGTAAAAATATTCGAACATGGCTTAGTAAATAAATAATTAACAAAGAGGATTATATGTCAAACTCTGATTTAAAAATTGCTCAAAACGTCCAAAACAATGTTTGCGTTTTAACCATAGAAGGAAAATTAGATGCAAAAACAGCTCCCGAATTAACATCAATACTTTCTACAACAATAACAAAATATCCAAAGATCGTTTGTAATTTAGAAAAGTTAAATTACATTGCATCGGCTGGTATTGGTGTTTTTTTAAAGTTTTTACAAGAAGCAAAAAGCAAAAAAGGGGATCTCGTTTTAGTTGGTCTACAAAAACAAGTAAAAGATGTGTTTGATTTATTAAAGTTTACGAATCTTTTTAAAATTTATTCTAAAACAGAAGATGCTATTAAGGAATTATCATAAGCCTTGGATGAATCAAAAATCAACTTTAAAATTGTTGTAAAATCTGAACTTTCCGAACTGGATAGAATTCGAAGTGTTCTGGAAGACAAACTCCATTTTATCGAATTAATAGAACGAAATAGAATTGTCCTAGTAGTAGATGAAATACTATCGAATATTATTGAGCATGGTTACAAACTCAACCCAAATAACTTAATAGAAATCGAAGTGGAGGTTCTAAACCAAGAAAAAATCATTATAAAAATATACGATGATGCACCTCATTTTGATTTATCAAAAACATCTAATCCAAACTTGATGGAACATTCAACAGAAGGAAAACCAAGAGGCTTAGGTTTATTTTTAGTACGATCCATCGTAGACGAAATCCAATATCAACCTAAGTATCCTCAAGGAAATATAAATATTTTGATAAAAAAAATTAATTAATTTCTATAAGCATAAATTAAATTTGATAAACCACTTTTTCTTGCTTTTGCATACCCAAAACTAAAGGGTAATTCTTTAGAATACTTTTTAATATCTTCTTCCAGATCTTTTTGGAAGGGATTAATAGTTTCTTTTAAAACCGTAGGATCTTTATAAACTCCAAACAATTTTATTTGATAATGAGCATTTTTAATATAACTATATGGTATTCCTGAATCATCTTGTACAATTACATCAAAATTTTTTACTAAATATTCATTCGCTTTTTGATAATGCTTATAGTGTAGCAAATATACCGCAGCTTTTAAAAACAATCCTTTGTGTGTATAATTTTTAAAAAAAACATCCAATTCCGAATTTTCTTTTAAATCCTCTGGCGATAATTTTTTTGAAAAATAAAATAAATTTCTGATTTTTTGATTTTTATCGACGATTTGATATTTTAAACCAGGTATAATACAGTTTTGTTCCTTATATGCTAAACACATTGATTGAACATCGATGATATCATAACCAAAATACCCAATAAAATAGAGTAATACTGGCAATGTTCCAGAAAAAATATTCAACTTATTTTTTATCATATACTGATACATGGTTCGCGAAAATAAATATCCCGAATGAGTTAAATTACTTAAAATATTTTGAACGTTGATGATTCCATATTTTAAGTCCTCTTCTTTATAGTTTTCATCAATAGCGCCAGTATTTTCCATCGCCAACATAATGTAATTTTCTGCATTAGGATAAAATAAAATAAAATGATATAAATCTGCACCACTTAATAAATAAACAGCATTGTTTACAGAATTTGTTTCTTGTAAATATTCTCTATGCCATTTTTCTATCACATCTTTTCTACGATCTAAGGACATTTGCATCGTTTGAATTGCTTTTATAGAATCAACATACCATTGTTTTTGTTGATATTCTCTTAATACTGGATCATCATTTACTTCTTTCCCGATAAAAAAGAATTTTAAATTATTCCATTTTTTCGAAACAACAATTACATTGTTTTTTTTATTTTCGATTTTTTTCTCTTCGAATTTTTGAACTTCGATATTCTTGTTTGCATCTGTACTGTAATATAAATTACAATGTATAAAACCAATTAAAAGAATTAAATAAATTAAAAAATTCTTCATAGTACCTAAATTTTATATAGAATTTTTTCGTAAAACCTATTTTCTTAAAAACTTTCTTGTTGCAAAGAACCAATAAAAAGAAAATTTATGTATATGAAGCATAATCATCCATTTTCTATACCAGAAGATTATCTTAAAAGAATTGAACAAGGTAATTTAATGATTTCCATCTCTGGAATAAGAGCAAAATTTCCTGATGGCATTTCTCCCAAAATGCTATTAGAAATCATAGAAGCTTTTTGCAAGAATTCAGGTACAACCATTCTATTAGGTAATGACGGAAGAAGTAGTTCACCTTTACTTAGCAATTTTATAGAAAATTTATTAAATTTTTATAATAAAAAGGTTTTGAACGTAGGAACAGCACCAACACCAACAATCAAAGCTTCTTGTTATTTTTCTAAAGCTGATGCTGGAATTATTATTACGGCAAGTCATAACCCACAAGAATGGAATGGGATAAAATTTTTAAAAAAGGGTGGTTTTTTTTACGATAAAGAAGATTATATAAAACTTTTCGAAGGTTTAAGAACAGAATTACCCTTAGGATTTCCCTTAAAAATCAATTCTCAACCCTATAATGGAATCGAGAAACACGTTGAATCCATACTTAAAGAACTAACTAATTATAACGAAATCAAACAAAAGAAATATAAAGTAGTAATTGATCCCGTTAATAGCAGTGGTATTTATGCATTACCAATTTTATTAAAAGAATTAAACTGCGATATAATTCCTTTGAATTGTGAACCTTCTTTAAAATTTAATCGACCACCTGAACCAACACCTAAGGCATTAAATACATTTTCGAAGATCATAAAAAAAGAAAGAGCTCATGTAGGCTTTGCATTAGACCCAGACGGAGATAGGCTTGTTTGTGGATCTCCTACCAAAGGTGCCATCAACGAAGAATATACATTAGGATTAGCTTACTTAGGAAAAAAATTAACATTAAAGAAAAAAGCAAACTTTGTTGTCAATTTTTCTACATCGAGAATTCTCGAAAAGATTTCTTCTAAAGAAGGACATAAAGTATTAAGAGCACCAGTGGGCGAAGTAAATGTTTTAAACAAGATGTTAGAAGTGGGAGGTAAATTCGGTGGTGAAGGAAATGGTGGTGTAATCGATCCGACAATACCTTCTATGGGCAGAGATTCTTTAACTGGTATAGCATACATTTTATCTGCAATGACTGCAATGAATTCACAATCCATCGATGATCTACTTGCTTTAATGCCATCTCTCTACATGGAAAAACTAAAAATCCCTTATAAATTCGAAAATAAAGAAAAAATATTGAATGATTGGATAGAAAAATTTTATTCTCTTTATTCAGAAGAAGAAATCGAAAGCATTAATCAAGAAGATGGTTTTTTTATTTCTTATAAAAATCAATCTTGGGTACATCTAAGAACAAGCAATACAGAACCTATTATAAGAATCATCTTCGAAGCAAACACAAAAAAAGAATTAAATTATATTAAACAATACATAGAAAAAAATCAACACGAATGAAGTTAATTTTAGATCACATTCATTATATACGAAATCAATCGATTTTATTAGATGATATAAACCTCGAACTAGAAGAAAATCATTATGTATTAATAGGACCAAATGGTTCTGGAAAAACAACTTTATTAAGTATAATTACTGGATTGGATTGGCCAACAACAGGAAAATCGCAATTAGAAATCAATCATAATCGATATTTTTCTGCGCACCAGAAACATTTATTTGGTTATTTTTTCCCGAAAATCGCTACATGGTTCGAAGCTTATCATCCAGAAATTAGTATACTAGAAACACTATGCACAGGATTCTACGACCAATTGGGGTATTACACAGAAGCAACTCACAAACAAAAAGAAATTGCCATGTCGTTTTTAAAAGAGTACATACCTTCTGTATTGGAAAAAGATTATCATAAAAAATTTTTACATTTATCGACAGGCGAAAAATACAGAACCTTATTACTAAGAAGTATGATTAAAAACCCAAAAATTCTTGTTTTAGATGAACCTTTTGATGGATTAGATATTAAAGGTCGGATTCAGTTCGAACAATTTATTCATCAGATTGCAAAAAAAATAAACTTTATCATACTTGTTTTACATAGAATTGAAGAAATACCAAATTTTATCAAAAAAGCTATCTTGCTAAAAAATGGAAAAGTTTTTTTCTATGGTAATCTTGATGCTGCATTAACATCAAAAAACTTTTCACAACTCTATGATATGGATCTAGAAATCCAAAAAATCCAGAAACGATATTATGCAATCATTAGAGAATCAACATATTGAAATAATTTATAAAAATAATTTACCTTTTAATATAAAAATAAATCATAAATTTTTACATAGTTATTATGATCCTATAAAAGAAGCAGAACGACAATTTTCGCATTGGATCAAGAATATTTCGCAACAAGTTTCTATGATTCTATGCTATAAGGTTGGCATTGGATATATAGTTGAACAAATCTTAAAACATACAAATTTTAATATTTTATGGATTGAACCAGAAGAAATCATTCTACAAAAGGCAATAGAACGTCTTTCCGCTGTTTTTAATGAGTTTCACCAAAACTATTCTAAAAGAATTTCTTTTATTCCTTCTTTAAACATTGAATTTATTCATTCTTTAAAAAAAAATATCTTATCGTATGAATTGTTTTACCTAAAAAATGCAATCAACAAAGAGGATCTTATTTTAATAGATTTATTCTACCGAAAACGATTCTATTATCAAGTAAATTATCATACTGCAAAAAAATTCGAAAAAATATGGGTTTCGAACTTTTATAAAAATTTAATTTTTAGTAATAAATTTTTATCTATTAATTATTTAAATAATATTTATAAAAATTATTCAAGTTTTATCGTTTGTGGTGGTCCTTCGTTAGATAAATGGATAAATAGCATAAAACAATATCAAGATCAAACAGTCATTATTTGTGTTGATACTGCATTAAATACGCTAATTTATCACAACATTATTCCAGATTTTGTGATTTCCATCGATGCACAAGCAATCAATTATTTGCATCTAGAAAAGCATCTTGATAAGCCATTTCATTTAGTATGCGATCCCGTTGTATATTATCTTACAATCAAAAATTATACCAAGTATTATTCGAATGTTTTTGTATTCAATAACACTTTACCCTATGTCTCTTATATATATAAAAAACTATTTCCCGATATTTCTTTTCTTAAAAGTGGTGGTTCTGTTTCTACTTCTGCATTGGATTTTGCCAATTACTTAGGGTGTTCCAATATCTTTTTTGTCGGTCTGGATTTTGGCTTTCCGAATAGAGTAATTCATACAAAATTTTCTAGCATAGAATCGCGAATGATCTATTTTAGTAATCGTTTAAATTCATTAGAAAATTATAACTATAAGCAAATTATCTCTGCACCCAAGAAGATTTGTTTAAACCTAAAAAATCAGCCTGTGATTACAAACGATAAATTATTAATATTTAAAAAATGGTTCGAGAAAAATTATATCAATTACCAACACTTAAACCTATACCTTTTGTATGGAGATGGTTGCTATATCGATAAATTCAAAATCATCCAAAACGAAGAAGAATTATCTAAAAGCATTATTCCCTTCAAAAAAAACAAACTAAATATTTCTTATAAAAATCATCATGATGTTAAAAAAATCTTAGAAACTAATAAAAATAAATTTATTTATTTTATAGAAAAAATCAACTATATTTTACATACAATCGAAGATATACAAAAAAAAGTAGAGATAGAAATTCGGGATTTACAAGTTTTATCTAAGTTAGAAAATGAGCTTTTTTTAGAAGAAGAATTGAATATGTTTCCATTGTTGGAATTACCAAAAGAACATAACGAAATCAAAGAAAATCTCGAAATTACGAAAGAAATTTATTTATCTTTAAAAGAACACATTTTATTACATTTACGCTATCTATCTAAATCACTTGTTATACTACAACGATTAGAATAAATTGTATATTGATTTAATATAATTTCTATACTATTTTTTTTAGGAATAGAAAAATAGAATAGATCAAAATAAGGATGATTGTTGATTAAATATTTTTCGAAATCAGTGTCTGTAAGTTTAAATTTTCTATCTTGCGCGATGGATTTTTCTGGAATAGAATAAACAAAAGATGGATTGTTAATAAAATTGTCTTGTTCATAACTCTTATAAATATGAATATATTTTTTGTTTAATAAAACTATAAATTTATTATTATAAAAAAACATATCATAAGGATATAAATCGAATTGAATTCTTTTGATTATGTTATATTGATCATCTAGTTGAACAATTTCTTTGTTTTCTGGAATAAATGCATAAAGTTCATTATGGATCTTTTTAATCCTTTCTGCCTTTGTAATTTTTGATTTTATGGATTGAAATTGTTCGTTTTTTAATTCATAAAAAATGGTAGGATCGATTGCAAGAAAATTATCAAGATAATTTAATGCAATCAATTTATCTTTCCAAAAGGTAATTGATACCAAATTTTGAAAGGTTTTTGATCTGTATCGATTTTTAAAAATTAATGTATCCTCTTTAAGAGAATAGATTTCGATAGAACGTTGCAAATTGAATGCGATATTTAGCAAATAAAAGGTTTTTGATTTTTCGTCATATGCAAAAGAAATAGGTTTAAAGGGATAATCATCTCTGCCAATAATTTTTATGTCTTTAAAAAAAAGTTCTTCGCCTTTTAATTCTGCCATAATCAACCTTGTATCGTGTATGATTTCGTTTTTATAATCTCTATTTGAAATATTTAAGCTCACCAATATCCATTTATTGGAATCAATGTTGATAGATTGCAAAATTTTATGAATGTTTTTATTTTCTTGGCAATAGGTATTTTTATAAACTGGTGTTCTGCAAGAAAAAACAAAAAACAATAAAATCAAAAAGATAAATTTATAAAAGGTACTTTGGTAAACTTCCAGTGAAGGTTTCCGCTTTTTGATAAACATCGTTCTATCTCCCAATCTAAAAAATAAACTTTGAATGTATCGGATTCAAACGTTTGATTGTTTATATTATAAATAAATTTTATAAAATCTTCTACTAAATATTCAAACTGATCTATATGAATTAAATTTAACGCTAATGTTGCTCGTTCTATGGTAAATGGTTTTTTCCATACTTTCGCGTTCCATTCATAAGGAATTTTTTTTTCTATGTCTTTTATGAGCTCTTCGAATTCTAAATCGTCAAAAAGGTTTACGGTCCATGGTTCTACTTTAATATCGGTGTAAGGAATTCGGTAGTTTCTGATAAAATCGATATAATAAGATTCTATGCTTTTAAAAGTTTGATTTTCGTAAATATAGTTATCTATTGCATACATAAACAAAAAAAAATAGATTTTGTTTGTTCTAAAAGATGGTGAATAATTCTGTATGGGATTATCTAAGAGCTCTTCTTTCGATGCACCACCTGCATAAGAAGAAAGAATTCTTAGTTCTAATCCTATATGAATTTTATCAAAATTTTTAACTTTTAAAAAAGAATAATATTTTTTTTGTCCAATAATTTGATCTTGATGGATAATCTTAAAGTCCTCTGTAAATGAAGGAAAATAATCGATTAACAACTGATAAATTTTTTTTGCCTCAAGAGGTTCAAAGTTCACTAAGGAAACCGAAGGTAGAATGATTTCTTTTTCTAATTGCACATAAGGGTGCTTAAAACTATCGATATAGAACATCACCCTTTAAATACTTCGAAATTTTTGTTTGAACTTTTTGTATTAGAAATTTTAAACTCTTTTAACTCTTTGATGATTTTATTTTGGCTAATTAGAATATAAGTTAGATAAACAGAAAAAAGAAGAAGAATAAACACAATTACGATCAATAATCGATTGAGTCTTTTTTGGGATAGTTCAATTGCATTCAAATTCGATATGTGATCATACATAGAAAAAACAATTTCCATTTCGGGATTTTCTTTAATGTATTTATATCTTAAATAACTTAAAATACTTGCTGATGTTTCGTAATCTAACAATTCAATTTTTTCTTTTCGCGTTGCTGGATCGAGTTTTTTTAATTCTTCTATTTTATTTTCTAATATTTCTTTGGATATAGGTTCTGCATGTAAATAAAAAGCTATAAACACATGAATAAGTATAAATATTTTTATTAGATGCTTCATTTGATTCTCCTTTTAGTGATGTTTTAGTTGTTGGTATAACTCTTGAATTTTTTCGTATTGATAAGTAAGATAAAACATTACAAGAAAAAAGAAATGATATCCTAATACAGATAGCCAAAAGGTTCTTTTGATTTCTGGAGACATCGTATGTAGAACTGGTCCTGGATGTGTATCGGGTGTTAATATTCTAATAGAAAACCAAGTAAATACAGAAGCAAATGTCGCGAGTATAGCCATTATCGCACTATACATATATTTTTTTTGAAGGTCATCTGTAAAATTTCTTACGACAAAAAAACTGCTGATAGTTAAGATCAAAATAAAAAAGCTCATCAATCTGGGATCTTTCCAATTCCAGAATGTTCCCCATTCGGTGGATGCCCAAAGGGGTCCTGTTATTACCACTCCTAATGCAAATATAAAAGCAATCTTCATAGATGTTACTACAATTCGATCGTAAAATGACTTTTTAGTGATAAAATACAACATACCAGCAACAGAAGCGATAATCGGAGAATACATCGAAACCCAAGCTACTGGAACATGAATATAAAATATTCTATGAGCTTGTCCTTGCGACACAATTACTGGTGGATAAACCAACGCTAAAATAGTTACAGGAATCAGAATAAAAGCAAAAATTATGTTGATAATCAAAGTAATGTTTTTCATAAGTTTTCCTTTTTAGCTTTCGTCTACGGATAAATAATTAAAAAATAAAACACCCACTAGAACATAAATTATTGATAAGATTATAGGTAAAATAAAATTTCTCGTAAGTAAGAAATTTAATTTCATTTCGATTTGAACAAGCTCATTAATAATGGTTGCATATACAATAAAAATGGGTATTGCGAGAGGAAAAAACAAAGTTGGTAAAATCAATTCCCTCATACGATTACCCGAAGACAACAAAGAAACAATTTCGCCAATTGCTAATAAGTTCACAATGCAGGGATAAAAAAACAACACTATATATAAATCATTCTTAAAAAAATAAATTTGTCCTATTAATAAAATTTTATAAATAAATTGAAATATTAAGATGATGAACATTATAATAATGGATTTTACAAAAATTCTATTTAGGTAGAATATCCATCTCGGAAGAGGGCTCATTAAAATAATTTTATAAAATCCTGCTTCTTTTTCTCTTTGTAATCCTCGACCAGAGAGAAGAATTACCATAAAAAAAATAGAAAGCAAAAATAGACCATAGTAATTCTTTTCGTCTAAGAAAACATTCGATCGAAGGGAATAATAATAAATCACCGTTAACGATAAGGAAAAAAACAACAACATGAATATGATTTGTAACGAACGAAATTGTATTTTAAACTCCCATTTTAAGCAAATCCAAAGATACTTTATTGACATAGCAATTCCTTTGAATATTTTATAAATTCTATGAACAAGAAATTTAAGTTGGAAAAATACACAATTGCAAACTTAACAAATGTATTAACATTGCTCATGGCTGTGGTAAATCTACTAGATATTATCACAAACACCTCTTATCCTTCCTTTCAGGTTCAAATGCTTTTTACAGAACAATGGTGGCAAATCTTTTTATTCCCTTTTCGCATTACAAATGATTTATTATCCCTTATTTTATTTTTGTATGTTTTTTGGTTATTCGGCAACATGTTAGAAAATGAATTAGGTACACTTAAATACAATTTATTTATTTTCAGTGGTTATATTTTCATTATTTTAGGTACGTATTTTTATCCACTAGATGCATACTATGTTTATCTTTCTGTTTTTTTTGCCATTGCTTTTCTATATCCCGACATGGAAATCTATTTATTTTTTATTTTGCCCATCAAGATGAAGTGGATTGGTATATTTACAGGTATATTTTTAGTATATAATGCTATAATGCTTTCTATGCAAATTGGTTCGATCTTACCGATACTAGGACCTGTTTTGGGTATACTCAATTTTCTGATTTTTATCGTATTTCCAAACTTAAAAAATCAAACTTTTAAAATACATCAAATCAAATATCAATTAAAACTAAAAGATAAAAGTGAACCTATCCATCGTTGCGCTATCTGTGGAAAAACAGAACAAGATGATCCTTACATGGATTTTCGCTATTGCGTAGAATGTAAGGATCATGAATATTGTAGAGACCATTTGTATAATCATCAACATATAAAGGATTGATTATATTTTTATTCCTAAGAGTTCTATAATACGATCAAATTCATCTAAATTTGCATAATGAAGGACGATTTTTCCTGATCCATTGCTCTTATGAATTATGTCCACTTTTGTGGTAAATTTTGATCGGATCTTTTTTTCGACTTCTAATATAGATGGGTCTTTATCATTCCCTTCGCCTTTTGTTTTAGTGGATACAGGATTGGTGATTTTTGCTACTTCGTCTTCTACTTTCCGAGCATTCCATCCTTCTTGAACAATTTTATTCGCTAAATGCACCATCATTTTTTTATCTGCAATAGAAAGCAAAGGACGAGCTTGCCCAGCTGTTAATTTTTTTTCTTCTACTAATTGTTGTATTTCTTCAGGAAGTTTTAACAAACGAAGTAAATTAGAAATGGTAGAACGATCTTTCCCTACTCTATCTGCAATTTCTTTGATGTTCAAATTCGTTAATTTGATTAAACGATCGTACGCTCTTGCTTCTTCAATTGGTGTAAGGTCTTCTCTTTGAATATTTTCTATTATAGACAATTCTGCGCTTTTTATTTCATCAACATTTTTTACAATAGCAGGGATTTTTTTAAAACCAGCAAGTTTTGTTGCTCTCCATCTTCGCTCACCAGAAATCAAAATATATTTATCGTTTTCTTTTCGAACTATGATAGGTTCAATTACCCCAACGTTTTTGATGGTTTCGGAAAGCTCTTGTAGGACATTTTGTTGAAATCGTTTTCTAGGTTGTTCTGGGTTTGGCTCAATTTTATCGACATCAATGTATTGAAATTCATTCTGCGAAGATTCAACAGTATCAGTTAAATCTGGTAATAGGTTCGCAAGTCCTTTACCCAATCCTTTTCGTTTTGGTGTCATAATAGCCTCTTTTAAGTTCGCTGAATTAATTCATCAACCACTTTTTCGTAAGCAATAGCGCCAGGACTCTCCGGAGCATAAACTGCTATACTTTGTCCAAAAGAGGGAGCTTCGGATAATTTTACATTTCTAGGAATGATGGTTTCGAATACTCTATCTTTAAAATGAGCTCGAACATCATCTACGACCATCTTAGACAAATTTGTCCTTTGATCAAACATAGTCAATAATACCCCTGTTAAAACCAAAGAAGGATTTAATGATTTTTGAACACGATCAATGACGCGAATCAATTGTGTAATTCCTTCCAAAGCATAATATTCTGTTTGCAGAGGAATGATTACTCCATCCGCCGCACACAATGCATTGATTGTTAAAATACCTAAGTTCGGTGGACAATCAATCAATATATAATCATATTGATTTCGAATGGAATTCAAGGTTTTTTTTAATTGTTCATGCTTATCTTCTAATTCTAAAAGATCAACTTCCAACCCAGCTAAATTTACATTGGATGGCAAAATAGAAACATTTTTTTCCTTTGTTGTAAGAATACATTCTCCAACAGAAAATTCTTCGATCAAAACTTCGTAAATGGTTTTATTCAATTTGTGTATATCCAACCCAAAACCAGAAGATGCATTACCTTGGGGATCCATATCAACTACTAATACCTTCTTGTCTTTTTTGCCCAAATATGCCGCTAAATTAATTGTCGAAGTTGTTTTTCCTACTCCACCCTTTTGATTGGCTATTGCTATTATAATACTCATCCATTTCTCTCCTAAGTGTCTTCCAATTGATGGGTTTCATTTTTTTTTGTTTATCTATATGTGAAAGTAAAATCAACTGCCTTTCTCCCAAAAATTCTAATTCTGGAACACTATAAACCTTTACGATTTTTAGATTATATCTTTTTAAATAATCATCAACAAAAGGTTCAGTAGGCAGGTTTGCAGAGAAAATTGCAATATACTTTTCGAAAACATGACTCATAAGAACTGCACTAAATGGGAAAGGAATCAGTGCTCTTGTTAAACAAATATCATATCTCTGATACCACTCCTCTACTCTTTTGTATACAATTTTTATATCTTTATATCCCATATCTCTAATAAAGTTTTCGAGAATCTTCAACCTTCTCTGAGAAGAATCTAAAAGAGTAATCTTAGGAGTTTCTTTTAAACAATACAACAGAAAACCAGGTAGCCCTGGTCCTGTCCCTACATCTAAAAAAGACGTTTCACGTGAAACGCGCAAATTAGAATATAGGTAATAAATATATACCATCGATTCGTACACATGCCTACTTGCGATTCTTAAACTATCTGCTTTGGAAAAAAAACCATAGGTTTCGTTGTTTTCTTTTAAGAATAGATAGTAGCGGTTTACGAAATCTAAATTATATATATCCAAAACCATCTCTAAAAAAGAATAGTTTTGAGGCAATTGTTGTTTTAATTCTTCTAAAAAAATCACAAATACAGTTTTTATACTTTTCTTTATGTTAAAAGAAGAATTTATGTTATTTGATGAAGTTGTATTTAAGAATGTGGATTTTGATTTTATTTATTAGCTGTAATCAAAGTTCTGTTTTTATTGTAAAATACATAGATTATAACATTCAAGATGAAGGTTTTTTGAATCATAATGTAATACAAACCATAGGCATTTCTGAACTAAGAAATGATGCAGAAGACAAACCATCAATGCAAGAGAAATGTTTGATTCGAGCAGAAAATATTGCAAAAGAACGACTTGTTTCTGTGATGATTCATACACACCAATCGATAAGAAGTAATGTAAAATCTAATGCTAAAACATTTAACGAAGACTATCCTGAAAAATTTTCTAAGGGTGAATTGATATTTTGGAGTTTATTTTTTCAACCTTTGTTGGAAAAGAGCAAAATTGTTTTCCAAGAGATTCATCAAAATAGTTGTAAGGTTGTGTTAAGACTTCAAGAGGAAGGTTTATTAAAGAAAATAAGAAATTGGAAAGGAGATTAGAATCTCCTTATATAATCCATGTTTAAATGTGATATTTTTTCTACACCACATAACTTCATAATTTTGATCAATTCTTCGTTGTATTGTTTAAACAAATGTCGAATTGCTAAATCGCCTCCTCCTACAGCAGCAATTAAAAATGGACGACCCACCAATACACCTTCTGCTCCTAAACACAACATTTTGAATACATCATTTCCGGATCTGATACCTCCATCTGCTAAAATGGTAACTTTACCCATTACTTCTTTTGAAATTTCTGGCAGAACCCTCGCTACTCCAGGAATTGCATCCAAAATTCTTCCTCCATGATTAGAAACGACAATTGCTTTTGCTCCAGCTTCTACTGCTGCAATTGCATCTTGAACAGAAATAATTCCTTTTAAGATAAAGGGTAATTTCGTAGAAGAAATGATTTCTTTTAATTCTTGAATACTACGAGCTCTTCCTCTTTGGTTTCTTAATGCTAATGTCTTAAATTGAATTGCATCGATATCCATTCCAACAGCAACAAAACCCATTTCCTCAGCTATTTGAATGCGTTTAATAATTTCTTCTGTATCTTCTCTTGGTTTAAATATAGCAATACAATTTCCAAAGAATTTTTTTACACTGGAAAAAATTAGTTTATATTTATCGATAGAAGCACCATCTCCCACCCAAGTAATGCTATTTTCGCTATTGGTAGCTTTTAGAAAAAATTCAATCATTTCTTCTTCGGTTATTGCATCTTTTAAGTTTGTAGAAGCTCCTGTCATTGGTGCAATCATAATAGGTGTATTTAAAACTTTTCCAAAAAGTTCTATTCTTATATCTGGTTGTATTTGGGGATGAATATATCTTGGAATGATTTTATATTCTTGTAAAGATCGTATGTTATCGATAAAAGAATTTTGATTTCCTACTCCCCCCATACCTGGGACATTGCTAGCACAATTGGTTCCATCACATACTTTACAGACCCAACATACATCCTTAGAAAATTTCTTTCGAGCATTATCTTCTATTTGTTTCCAATCAATTCCTTCTAATTCATCAATTTGTATTTGAATAAGACTTCTTGCTTTCTCTGCAGTTGCGATAGCTTCTTCTAATGTTTTTCCTCGTGCAATAATATGTCCTATTTTATCGATATTACTTGTTGGGTAGTTTAAAATAGAACCAATCTTTTTCGTGATGATAATATCGCATACTCCCGGAATCTTTTTTGCCTCTTCTATTCCATCAATTGCGATAAGTTTTCCTTGGCGACTTAATATGCCACGTTCTATACATACATATTGAAAATCTTCTTTTATTGGCTCTGGTTCTTCTCCTAAGGCAATTTGAAGCGCTCTTTTATACAAGTTTACGCCCGAAGATAAGGGATAAGTATGAGAAGACATAAAACCACCCGATAGTCGAGCGGCAATCTCTCCAACATATATTCCATTTTTTGTAACTTTTATATCCCCTTTCGCAGCACCTAAGGTGATTCCAATTGCCTTAATTGCATCGATCATGATTTTAGAAGCCATATCTAATATTTCTTTTGGCATAGATGATGGCATATTGTGTCCAATTTCTAAAAAATAAGGTTCACCAATAATGATTCTGTCTGCAATACCTGTAATTTGATAATGATTATTCCAAACCAATGCGTCGATGGATAATTCATGTCCTTCTAAGTATTCTTCTACAATAAGTTCTCCCGTTGGTGAAAATCTTTTACTATGATGGTATGCACTAGGAATTTCGTCTCTCTTACTGATTTTGATTACTCCTCTTGCTCCCATGTTTTCTGCTGGTTTTAATACAACAGGAAGACCAATTTCATCGATGGCTTTGTATGTTTCTTGTAGGTTCCATATCGATTTGAATTTAGGAACTGGTACATGATGTTTTGCTAGTGTCGTTCGCATCAAGACCTTATTGGTTGCTGCCTCTGCTGAAGAATATCTTATACCAGGTAAGTTTAATGCATTTGCAATTGCAGCTACCGATTTACTTGCGTCTGTTCCTGCGGTTATTACACCATCAATCTTTCGTAGATAAGATAACTTTACAGCTTCTCGAACACAACCTTCTACATCTTTGGTGCTCATTACTACGGGATGATCTGCCAACTGCATTCCTGGTGCAGAAGGATCCATATCAAATACAATGGTAAACAATTGCATCGATTTAGCAGTTTGAATTAGAGGAACTTGTAAGATTCCACCACCTATTACGATAATAGTTTTATTTTGATATTGATTCATACATACCTCATAAAAGGATTTCGAGATCATGATTTTTTGTATTGCCAATTAGAGATAAAATACTTTTTTTCTACATTAATAAAAATTATTTGTCTATGTAGCGAAATTATGTCAGCAAAATATCCTATTCCGAATAAATTTGATGTAATTGTTGTTGGTGGTGGCCACGCAGGTAGTGAGGCAGCTCATATCACTGCGAAAGGCGGAATGAAAACTTTACTACTCACAATGAACTTAGACACGATTGGACAAATGTCTTGTAATCCAGCGATTGGTGGAATTGCGAAAGGTCAGATCGTTAAAGAGATTGATGCGCTTGGTGGTATAATGGGAAAGATTATCGATAAAACTGGTATCCACTTTAAAATGCTCAATCGTTCTAAAGGACCAGCAGTGTGGGCTCCACGCGCACAAGCAGAAAAAAAAGCCTACCAAAATCATGTTAAGTGGTACTTAGAAGCAACCCCAAACCTTACATTAAGACAAGATATAGCAGAATCATTATTAATAGAAAATGATACGGTAAAAGGTGTAATCACAAGCAGAGGTCATACCATTTATGCTGACTATGTAATACTAACAACAGGAACATTCCTTCGAGGCTTGATTCACATTGGAGAATTCAAAACTCGCGGCGGAAGGATTTCTGAATTAGCTGCAATGGGACTTTCGGAATGTCTAATGCATTATGGATTTAAAGTTGGCAGACTAAAAACTGGAACACCTCCAAGAGTACTAAAAAAAACTATTGATTTTAGTAAAATGGAAATTCAACCACCAGACGAAGATCCTATTCCATTTTCGTATAGCACAGAAAAAATTACTCAACAACAGATTAATTGTTATATAACCTATACAAACGAAGACGTACATAAAATCATTTTACAAAATCTACATCGCGCGCCCATGTATTCGGGACAAATTCAGAGTGTTGGTCCACGATATTGTCCCAGCATAGAAGATAAAGTTGTTCGATTTGCAGACAAACCACAACACAGAATATTTGTAGAACCAGAAGGAGTTGATACAGGCGAAATCTATCTTAATGGTATTTCGACGAGTTTACCCGAAGATGTTCAATGGGAAATTTTAAGAAAAATTCCCGGTCTAGAAGAAGCAGAAATCATGAAACCAGGTTATGCAATAGAGTATGATTATGTAGATCCACGCGAATTAACACCAGACTTACAAACCAAAAAGATCAAAAACCTATATTTCGCTGGTCAAATCAACGGAACTACTGGGTACGAAGAAGCTGCAGCACAAGGCATTATGGCTGGAATCAACGTGTTATGTGCATTCAGAAAAGAAGAGCCTTTGATTCTTTCGCGTTCCGAAGCTTACATCGGTGTTTTAATAGACGATCTTGTTTACAAAGGAGTTGATGATCCATATAGAATGTTTACAAGTAGAGCAGAACATCGATTACTATTAAGACAAGACAATGCAGATTATCGTTTGATGAAATACGCATATAAGCTCAATTTAATCAGCGAAGATGAATATAAACAAATGCAAGACAAATACGAAAAAATCCATGGAATTAAAAAGAAATTATTTAGCATAGGAATAAAACCTACGCAAGAATTCAAAGATTTGTTGAACAAAAAAAATATAGAAGATATTCCACAACATTATGGTAAAACAATAGGTGAATTTTTAAGAAGACCAGATATATTCATCGAAGATTTAGAAATATTTATGGAAGATTTAAAATCTCTTCGGGATGATATAAAAAAAGTCATAGAACTAGAAATCAAATACGAGGGATATGTAAAAAAAGAATTAGAACTTATAGAACGAAGAGAAAAATACAAAAAGATCAAAATTCCTGAAAATTTCGAATACGAAAAAGTCATAGGTCTTAAAAAAGAAGCCATCGACAAACTAAAAAAATACCAGCCAAAAGATTTAGAATCTGCATCGAGAATTTCGGGTATCGATCCACCAGATATTGATTTATTATACATTCGAATTCAACAACTTGCTAATAAAAATTAATGATAACATTTTTTAAATTAATTTTTTTATTTATTTTTTTTATATATATTTTCTATGGTTGTACCTTATATTTTTTTCAAGAAAACATTATCTTTTACCCTGTTCCATACAATAAAGAAGAAATCGCATATATTGAAAAGATTGATCCTCGTTTTCGTTTTAAAAAAATCAACATTGATAAAGAGATCTTAACCTACTGGGAGCATAAAACCACATCCGATATAGTAATACTTTATTTTGGTGGTAATGCAGAAAATACCGTTTACACCATAATGGAACTAAAAGAACATCCTCAAATCTTACAATACAATTGGTTCCTACTAAATTATCCAGGTTATAACGGAAGTAGTGGTAAGCCTTCGGAAAAAACCTTTTATCAATCTTCGGAATGGTTATACCAAGAAATCCAAAAAGAGTTTAACAACAAAAAAATGATTCTTATGGGTAGGAGTATTGGTAGTGGTGTTGCAAGTTATTTAGCAACCAAAGTAAAATGCGATAAATTGATTCTTATAACACCATTCGATAGTATAGAAAATGTTGCAAAAAAATTCTATCCTATCTATCCCACTTCTATACTTTTAAAGCATAAATTCCCTTCTTACAAATATATTCAAAATGTAAAGATTCCTATATTGATTTTGGCTGCGGAATATGACGAAGTGATACCAAAAGATTCCACAGAAAATTTAGTAAAATTTATAAAAAATCGTGAATTCCTGAACTATTATATTATTCCCAATACAGGTCACAATACGATTAGTGATCATCCTATGTATTGGGAATATTTAGATAATTTTATAAAAAAATCATTTTAATAGATTTAAGAGTTCCAATAAGTTTCTGTTATTAGCAATACTTAAATTTTGAACCTCTAACTGTCCAATACGATCCTCTTCTGTGAATGATGAATGTGTTTTTTCCATGGATAAAGCTTCTGGGTTATAATTTCCTTTTTCTGCTTCTGTATTAAGTATAATATAATTATTTCCTTTTTCTAATTCGATGGTAACTTTACCAGAGATCATCGAAGAAATCTTCAACAATGCTTCTTTAATGGCAACTGTTTCTAAATCATACCATCTACCTTCGTATAAAAGTCTACCAAGTTTTCGACCTAATGTATAATACAAATCTAATGTATTTTCGTTCCAATATACTTGCAGTAATCGTTCATAGACAATATGTAATAAAGCCATACCAGGTGCTTCGTAAATTCCTCTACTCTTTGCTTCTATTACGCGATTCTCGATCATATCGCATATACCTAAACCATGTCGTCCAGCAATCTGATTCGCGTACTTCATTAATTGATACATTGATGGATATACTTTTCCATTGATGGAATATGGTTTACCATTTCGAAATTCGACTTCGATTATTTCTGGATCAATTTGCATTTTCCAAAACGGTACTCCCATGATAGGTTCTACAATTTTTAAAGAACGATCTAAATATTCTAAATCTTTTGCTTCGTGGGTTGCACCCAATAAATTCGAATCTGTGCTATATGCTTTTTCTACGCTGGATTTATAAGGTTTTCCAATTTTTTCCAAGTACTCTGCCATTTCTTTTCTTCCACCAAATTGATTTACAAAGGCTGGGTCCAACCAAGGCTTATAGATTTGTATTTCTGGATAGAACAACTTTGCGTATCGAAAAAAACGTTGAATATCATTGCCTCTATATGTACTACCATCACCAAAGATTTTTACGTTATCTTTCTTCATTTGTTGAATAATTGCTTTTGTTGTTACTGCTCTACCAATTGGCGTTGTGTTATAATATTTTAATCCACCAGATGTGATATGAAATGCCCCACACTGAATAGCGATTACTCCTTCTTGTGCTATTTCTTCTTTACAATCAATCAAGATGGCTTTTTTTGCTCCATATAGAGAAGCGATCTTAGGAATTTCTTCTACATTATCTTCGTCTGGTTGAGCTAAATCTGCTGTATAACAATAAACCTCTACACCATTTTCTGTCATCCAAGCAACTGCTGTTCGCGTATCTAAACCACCAGAAAATGCCAGTGCAACCTTTTCGTTTTTTGGAAGTGATTTTAAAATCGATTTCATAAATCCAAATTATTGAAAAAAAAGACTATGTAAATGATTTCTTAAAAAGAAATAATGCGTTTTATGTTTGAATTTTATTTAGATGAATAGAATAATTTTTAGTAATATAATTTTATAATATTTCTATTATATTTATATGCCCAAATATGCTTCTTTAATTCTCGAATCATGCATAAGTTCGGAAGATTTACCGTTAATGGTAATACTTCCAACCTCGATAACATAAGCTCTATGAGTTATTTCTAAAATCATCTGTACATCTTGTTCTACAATCAAAATACTAACACCTTCCCGATTGATATCGCTAATTATTTTAATTAATGATTCTACTACGGCTGGTGCAAGACCAAGAGAAAATTCATCTATTAATAATAATTTTGGTTCATTCATTAAAGCTCTACCAATTGCTAACATTTGCTGTTCTCCACCAGATAAATCGCCAGCTAAATGATTTCTTCTTTCGAAAAGTCTCGGGAAAAGATCAAATATCTTCTGAATTTTTATTTCTATGTTTTTTCTGTTAACGTAAGCACCCATAGTAAGATTTTCTGTTACTGTCATTCCAGCAAAAAGTCTTCTACCTTCTGGAACAATACTTATTCCTTTTTTAACAATGAATTCTGATGGTGCATTTGTGATATCTATTCCATCAAAAATGATCTTTCCACTCCAAACTCTATTAAGTCCAATGATAGTTCTAAATAAAGTGGTTTTACCTGCACCATTGGATCCTAATAGAGCAACTATTTCGCCTTCGTTTATCTCCATCGAAACATCTCTTAAAACCTGAACATCACCATAACCAGAATTCAAGTTTTTTACTTCTAATAATGCCATTTTTATTCCTCCATTTTATATTTGCTTCCTAAATAAGCTTCGATTACTTGGGGATTTCTAACAATCTCTTCTGGTTTACCTTCTGCTATTTTTTTTCCTAAATGGAGTACAACAATTCTTTCAGAAATTTCCATTATTGCTTTCATCACATGTTCAATAGCAATGATTGTAATACCCTTTTCTTTTAATTTTTTTATTTCTAATAGCATTTCATCTAATTCTTTAGGATTAAGACCAGCCATTACTTCATCCAGTAACAACAATTCTGGTCCCATTGCTAAAGCTCGCGCTACTTCCAACTTTTTTCTTTTAGCAAGTGGTAAGATACGTGGATCTTTATCTTTAAATTCCGAAAGTCCTACGATTTCTAAGGATTCTTCGGCAATTTTTATCGCATCTTTTTTGGAATTTACCTGATTTTTTCCATAAAAGGCTCCTACCATTACATTTTCTAACACGGTTAATCCAGTAAAAGGTTTTACTATCTGAAAGGTTCTTGCAATTCCTAATTTTGCTATTTCATAAGGTTTTTTATTGTTGATTACTTCCCCTTTATATTTTATTACTCCGCCTGTAATAGGTGTAAGACAAGATATTAAATTCATAAAAGTTGTTTTACCTGCACCGTTAGGACCTATAATTCCCAAAATTTCACCTTTGTTGACTTGAAAATTTACATCTGTTAAAACTTTAAGTCCTCCATAGCTTTTCGCTACATTGATTGCTTCTAATATTACCATTTTTTTACCTCTTTATCAAAGCTTATTTTCTTTTAAATTGTTAATTAACCTTTTAATAGAGAATCCACCTTTAAAAGTTTCGAAAATTCCTTTTGGTAAAAACAATATGATAAATACAATCAAAAGTCCCAAAACCATTCCATGAATTTCAATGAATTTACTCCAAACTAATTCTGAAATAATTTCTAGAATAAATGCACCTACCATAGGACCAATAACGCTCGTACTACCACCTAAAAGTATCATCGCGAACATTTTTACTGGATAAGTACCACCAAAAACTGTTGTTGGATCTATATAACTAATCCAATATGCATAAATCCCTCCTGTTATTGCTACAAGTCCAGCACTTATTGCCCAAGCAAAGGTTTTATAAAGGGAAGTATGAATTCCTATTACACTTGCTGCATCTTCGTCTACTCTTATAGCACGTAAAGCAAATCCTTGTTTTATCTTAGAAATGATATACACAATCAAAAGAGAAAACAGAAGAGAAAGTAGCATAGTATAATAAAAAAATTTATATATATATTCTGGTTCTCCTTGCATAATGGGCAAAGTAAGACCAAGCCCTCCACCTGTTATTTCTGTCATGTTATCAACAATTTCTTTTATAGTCTCCATCACTCCAACTGTTGCAATTGCAAAATAATGTCCTTTAAGTCGTAAAATAGGTAATCCCAATAATGTGGCTATCAAGATACCAAATAGAGAAGCAATAGGTAATGTAGTAAAAAAGGAAAAAGAATAATTTGTCATTAAAACTCCTGTCACATAAGCTCCAACACCGAAAAAAGCAATGTTTCCGAAAGCAGGATAACCAGTAAAACCTATAATGATATTACTACCAGTTGCAATAGCAGCAAAAAGAAATGTTTGCGTCAATACCCTAAGCCAGTATCCGCTTACCAAAAAAGGTAGTACAATCAAAATAACGATAAATCCAATGAATAATAATAATTTTTTGCTAATCAATGTTTTACCTCCGCGTAATATTTTCTACCTAAAAGTCCAGAAGGTTTTACAATCAGCATAAATACCATTAATCCAAAAGCAATAGCGTTTTTATAACTTTCTCCAATATAGTATGAACTTACTGTTTCGATGATTCCTAAAATTAAACCACCCAAAAAAGCACCTTCTATCCTTCCTAATCCTCCAAGAATTGCAACAATAAATGCTCTTAAAGTAAGACCACTTGCTATACTTGGCGAAAAAGCCTGAGTTAATGAAAGTAAACTACCTGCCAATCCAGCTAATCCAACACCCATTGCGAATGTAATCGCGTAGATATTTTTTGGACTTATACCTACCATCATTGCTGCTTCTAAATCTAATGATGTAGCTCTTATTGCTTTCCCAACCCAAGTCTTTTCGAGCACAAAACTTATAGTAATTGTAATGATTAAGCATAAACTAAATACACCAAGTTTTATATATGGTATGATTACATTACCAATTTCTAAACTGCTACCAGCATAGGTTGGTGTAACAGATCGAAAGTCAGCAGAAAAGAAAGTGGTCATAAAATTCACAAGGAAAATTTCGATTCCATAAGTAAGAATTAGAAGCATAAATATCTGTGCTTTTACAACATAATTCATCACATACCATTGAAGTAAATATCCAAAGATAAACAAAATAATAAAACTAAATGGTAGAGTTAAAAAAGGATCGATATGAAATGCTTGAAACATAAAATAAGTTATGTAAGCACCTAATAATGCAAAAGCTCCATGTGATAGATTAATTATATTCGTCACACCCCATACTAACGAAAAACCAAGACCAATTAATGCATAAAATCCCCCTAATAGAATACCATTAACAATAATTTGAAATAGCATATTTTAGCTCCTTTCTGATGGATAAAAGATAGGCGAGTTTATAAAGCTCGCCAGAAAATTTTATTTCCACTCGGGTTTGGGATAGATAAGCTTACCTTCCGCAGCAGATTCAGGGTATACAGTGACATGTTTGCCATTGATGATTTGAATAATAGCCATCCCTTTTTGTATAACTTTTCCAGTAGAATCAAAACGAATTTTACCAAATAATGTTTCTTCGTTAAAATTCGCGAGGGCTTCCCTAATTTTTTGTATGTCGGTAAATGTTCCAGCTTTTTCTATTGCTCTTTGGAATACAACAGCTGCTGCTGCACCACCAGCTGAATGATAATTCGGATCTTCTTTATATTTTTGTTGGTACAATTTAACAAATTCTGCATTGCTGCCAAAAACTGGATCTTTATATTTAAGATTTTTGGTCCATTGAGCAGTACCAATAATATATTCAGCATCTCGTTTTAATGAATCTATAAAATCTGGTAAGGTTGGACCTACGGAAAAAACAAATGCTTTGGGATTTATTTTGTAATCTTTTGATTGTTTTACAATCACAACTGAATCTTGAAAATGACCACTACCAATAATAATATCTGGATTTTTTTCTTTTAATTGGACAATTACCGTTGATAAATCTTGTGTACCTTTGGGATAATCTTGATATGCTACCACATTATATCCAAGCTTTTGAGCAGTTTCTTTTGCGCCTTGTGCTACTTGTGTAGAAAAAAGATCATTAGAATAAATAATAGCTATCTTGGATGGTTTTGGATTTTTATCTTTTAGATAAGATAAAGTATCTGCCATATATTCACTTGCCACAGTGTAAATTCCAAATAAGTTTTTAAAACCCCTTGTATAAAGTTTATTAGCCGCTGCTCCACCTTGTACCATTAGAGCACCATATTTTTCTGTAATAGCAGAAGTAGAAAAAACAGAATCGCTGCCATAAGGACCAAGAATTAGTTTGACTTTATCCTCTGTAATTAACTTTTCGATAAGTTTAGCAGCTCTATTAGGATCACTTTCGTCATCGTAATATATAATTTCAACTAGATACTTTTTGCCACCAATATTGATTCCACCTTTTTTATTTACTACTTCTTTCCAAAGTTCATACCCATTTTTGACTAAATTTCCTTCTTTGGCTAGCTTACCAGTAAGAGAAAGAGCAGCACCAAATTGAATCTTTTCTTGGGAATAAACACTTGTCGTAACAATTCCAAGCAAAATCCAAAAAAACAAAAATAGTTTTTTCATACTACCTCCTTTAACCTTAAATTAATTTTATACGAATATTTTGAAAAAATCAAACAATTTTTCTGTTTATATTAAAAAATATTTTATAAATTTATTATAATAGAATTCAATTAGTTTTTATCTATATTTTTAAAAATTCTTAATATGCTACTTGATTTACTAAATTTTTGTTATAAAAATATTCATATATATTATTTAATGTTACCTTTGCAATTTCGTTCATTGCTGTGTCGGTAAAGAATGCTTGATGTGCGGTGATCAATACATTTGGAAACGTAATCAACCTTGCAATTAAATCATCTTCTATGATTTCGTAAGAGTGATCTTTAAAAAATAATTTTTCTTCTTGTTCGTATACATCAATGCCTAAATATCCAATCTTTCTTTTTTTTAGACCATTGATTACGGCTTTTGTATCTATTAAAGCTCCTCTTCCCGTATTGATTATCATTACGCCATCCTTCATCATTTGAATAGAATTTTCGTTTATGATATATTTTGTCTTTGGTGTTAATGGACAGTGTAAAGATATAATTTCTGATTTTGAAAAAATTTCGTTCAGTTCAACATATTTTAAAAGATTTCTTTCTACAAGTTCTTGGTTAGGAAATGGATCGTAAGCAATGATTTCTGTACCAAATCCTTTCATGATTTCGGCGAAGACTGATCCAATTTTTCCTGTTCCGATGATGCCTACTACTTTGTCTTTAAGATCAAAGCCCATTAGACCATTCAGAGAAAAATTCATTTCTCGAATGCGATTATAAGCCTTATGGGTTTTTCGGTTTAAAGTTAAAATTAAACTTACTGCATGTTCTGCAACTGCATGAGGAGAATATGCTGGTACTCTTACTACTTTTATATCGTATTTTTTTTTTGTAATTTCCAGATCTACGTTGTTAAAACCAGCACATCGTAAAGCAATCATTTTGATCTTATTTTCGCTTAATGTTTTAGCAACTTCTGAATCCACTTTATCGTTAACGAAAATACAAATCGCATCATAACCGTTAGATAAATGTACCGTTTTTTGATTTAACATAATATCTAAGTAATCAATCTGAAAATCATAATTTTTATTCCATTTGTTAAAAAACTCTATGTCATAGGGTTGAGCACTGTAAAACAATATTTTTGTCTTCATAGAAATCATGAATTCAAAAAACATTGTATTGTCAATAAGTTAAGTAAATAAAATATTATAATTTAATTAATTTTTTGCAAGTTTATTTTAAGTTTTGTGAACAAAAACTTTATAAAATATCATTCATTGAATTTTAATATAAAAATAAAGATTTAACAAATAAATTTCTGACGATATTATTGTTATAAATTTGTGTTTATTTATGTTTAAAGAAATTTATATAATTTATTAATAAGCAAATTCAAAACTATAATCCTTAATTTTTCCCAAAATTAAAAAGAGAAAAAGAGCATTCGTAGTATGGATACAAAAAACTCAAAAAGAATTTATCTCTCTAACTTTGCAAAAGAAAGAAGAAAGAGAGCCCAAGAAGAGCTCCCTTTTTTAGCCTTTTAAACCTTAACTATCTTTACGTTTCCGTTAGAGAAAGCAACGCCTCCACCAAACCATTCCATCATAGGATAGACTACTCCCGTTGGAAGTTTTGCAAATTGATTTGCGGTTGCATATGGTGCACCTGTATCTCTTTTAGGATCAGAGAGAATTCTATCTCTAAAGAACAAGTCCATCCTTTTCGTCTCTGAATGTAGCATGAACGGGACACACCTTCACACAGGGTGGATTTTCGCAGTGATTGCAGAGTTTGGGAACGTTCAAAACTTTTACTTTTGTCTCTCCCGTTGCGGGATCTGTATAACCTATTTCCCACTTTTCCACCCCAGTGTTAAAACTCCCAAGGGAGTATTCCTTTCTGCTTTACACGCAGCAACACAAGCATCACAGCCTATGCATTTTCTAACATCCACCACAAAAACATAGCGGTTCTTCCCTTTCTGAGATGGGAAGTTACGCTCCGCTCTTAAAGGTTTAAAGACTGAACTCGTGCAGGTGGCAACAGCACCTACCCCAATGGCCTTTAAAAAACTATTTCTTGGGGTTTTTTCTGAACTTGATTCATAATTTATGCCATACCACAATTTTAAAAAATTGTCAATCCATTTTCGATTTTTAATACTCCATAATTTTTATTTTTTTTGAACTTATGCCATTTTTTTATTTTTTCTAAAACATTATTAACGATATAGGTATAAAAAATGTGCATGCTTATAGAATGTTAATGACTAAATGCATAATAAATAAACGTAAATAATCAAACATTAAGTGGATAAAAAGTTTTTTGCAATTTTAAAAAAGTTCGAAATATTGTAGAAAGATTGAATAAATCTCTAAATTTACGATTTTTATAATCCTAGTTTTGATTTTATCTTAATAAATCCCCAATAAAATTATATTGGCTATTAGTTGGATATAAAAATTTTGAACCTAATGATTGCCTTAAAAAATATCGTAGAAAATATTTTTTATCATAGTTTAATGGAATTAGCCAAAGAAAAACAAATTGATCCGAATCAACTAAAAGATGTTGTAATAAGAATAGAAAAGGCACGAGAAGAAAAATTCGGCGATTATGCATGTACATCTGCAATGGATAAAAATCTTCGCGAAATTTTTCAAACAAAAAATCCACGGCAGTTAGCAGAGCTATTGGTAGAAAAAATCAAAAATATAGTAATAAACAAAGAACAATTAGGAATTACAAAAAATATTCCTTTTATGCAAAATTCATTAAGGTTTGATGATCTAATCGAAGAAATCAATATAGCTGGTGCAGGTTTTATTAATGTATTTATAAGCAAAAAATTACTTTTTCTATACCTTCTTGATGCTTTAGAAAAACAAGAGTATTATGGAAATCAAAAAAAAGAAAACCCTCGACGAATTATTTTTGAATTTGTGTCTGCAAACCCAACAGGTCCATTAAACATTGTATCTGCCCGTGCAGCAGCATTAGGTGATAGTTGCTCTAACCTTCTGGAAGCAATTGGAGAGAATGTATACAGAGAATATTATGTAAACGATTATGGCAATCAGGTAGAGCTTCTAGGAATAAGTTGCTTGTTTCGTTTACTCGAACAAAAAGGAATAAAATTAAAATTTTCCATCAAAGAAAAAAATCAAGTTTTTTATCGCGAAGAAGAAGGTTTACCCTTTCCTTCTGAAGCTTATCATGGTGAATACATTATCGATGCTTTAAACGAAATACAAAAAATTCAACCAATCGAAATACCAGAAAACGAAATCCATCGCTTAGAGGAAATAAGCAAAAGAAAAGACTTAACAGAAGATCATCTGGACGAAATTTTAAACGAACCAATAACAGAAATTGCTCGTAAACTTTCGGAATTAGCAATACAATATTTTTTGAATACCCATAAGGAAGATCTAAAAAATTTTCGCGTACACTTTGATAATTTTTTCTTAGAAAGCAGTTTACATAAATCCGGTAAAGTTCAAGAAGTAACAAAATATTTAGAAAATTTTATCTACACAAAAGACAATAAAGTATTTTTTAAAAGTACAGATTTCGGAGATGATCAAGATAGAGTGATAATTCGCGACAATGGTAAGCCGACATATTTGCTAGCAGATATTGCTTATCATAGATCCAAAATAGATCGAGGTTTTACAGATATAATCAATATTTGGGGACCAGATCATCATGGCTACATCGCACGACTAAAAGGTGCAGTAGAAGCAATGGGATTTCCTAAGGATCGTTTTAGAATATTGATAGCACAACAAGTAACTTTATTAGAAGACGGCAAACCAGTAGTTATGAGTAAGCGTTTAGGAAAAATCATTCGTATGAAAGAATTAATCGAAGAAGTTCCCATAGACGTTGCAAGATATTTCTTTGTTATGCGATCCTTCGATGCTCACCTTGATTTTGATTTAAACGAAGCAAAAGATACTTCCGAAAAAAATCCCTATTATTATGTTGCTTATGCTCATGCTCGTATACAATCTATTTTCCGTAAGATAGAAGAAGAAAAAAGATTTTCTTTTACTCAGAAAGATTTACTTTCTTTAAAAGAAATCGATGACATTTATTCTTTCATAAGTCAATTCGAAATCACCTATAAAAAAATGGTTTCTGATTCAAACGATTACAAAAGAAATTTATTGTTGAATATTGCACGTTTTATCGAAGAAGTCTACGAATCTGCCATTAACTATGAACCTCATCGATTGGTTTTCTTTTTGTATCAAATCGCTAACGATTTATCAAAATTCTATTCCCAAAAAGAAAACAAAATTATAGAAAAAAACGAAAGCGAAGCAAAATTCTTGTTAACAATTCTTTTAGGCGTTAAGATTTGCCTAAAAAAAGGACTCAACCTGTTAGGAATGGAAGCACCAGACAGATTAGAAAGAGAAGATCATTCTTCGTAACATAGATATTGGTCTATAGGAAAATGATATTGATAATAAAGATTTGTTAGAATCTCTAATTGCTCTTCTTTTTGATCATTTCTATGTACAAAGCCCCATATAGATAAAGAAATTAATAAAATAAATGAAGCTATTTTTATATTATTTTTTAATTTATAAATATAATATTTTTTGTTAACTTTTTTAGCAATTTCTAAATCCCATAATTCGCTTTTTATTCTTTTATCGATTTCGTATTCTATTTGTTGATTTCCCATAAAACCTCTTTATGCTTCGTATTTTTTTATTTTATTTTTTATGCGAAATATATTAGATTTTACTGTACCTTCCTGCAATTTTAGTTTTTCTGCAATTTCTTGTAGTTTATAACCCTGCAGGTATAAATCCAGGATTTCTTTTTGAGTAGAACTTAGATATTTGGAATTTAACAAAATTTTTTCCTTTAACAAAACAGTCTGATAATTTTCCAGATAAAAAAGCTCTTTGGTTGTTTGCCAAAATTGGTTTATTTTTTCTTTTTTCTGGTTTTCTTTTATGATCTTCTCGTTAACGCGAAGTGTTTCGTTTTTTGCAATTTGATATAAATATGTTGTCAATTTGCTTTTATTTTTAAACTGACCTTTTTTTAGAGAAACGATCAGTCTTAGATAAACTTCTTGCACAATATCATCAATGTAGCTGATTGCTTCTCCAATTATATACTTTTTGATAGTTGTTAAAACTAATTTCTTTGTTTTGCTTATTAAATCCTCTATTTCTTTTTGATCCATAATACCTTATTGCATATGATGTTTTTTAAAATGTTCCCTATGTTCGCGTACCAAATCAGCCAATTTTTTTCTTTGATCTGGCGTAAATGTATTAACAAATGAAGAAATATCGTCAATATCTTTTAAGCGATTCTCTAACATCACATTATGAAATTCTTTTACCTCTTTTTTTACTTGTTCTTTATCTATCGTGCCTTTTTCCAACTGAGATAAAAAATCATCACTAAACCAAAATGGTGGCTTCTTAATAGATTTATATCTTTGTAGAATATTCTCTTTAACTGATTGTAATTGCTTGTATTGTGCATCTGTTAAGTCTAATTCGCTTTTTAAATATTCTACCATTTTTTCCATCCTTTTTTCTGGCGGCATGTGATGGAATCTATAACAGTTAGCCCAACCTACTCCTAAAATGAGCATCAAAATTATGTTGATAGTTTTTTGCTTCATAACCTATTAGACCGATATATTTATCATATAGTTTCTTGGTGGAATTTTATTGAAAAAAAATCGTTCAACTATTTGATTTCGCAAAAAAAATCTTTTATCAATCATAATAAATAGAATCTAAAAATATCAATTTAGGTTAAATAAATGTTTTTAAAAAATTATTTTATAAAAACCGATAATGTTTTATAATGTCTATTGTAATTTCTATTATCAATTATAAAGGTGGAGTAGGAAAAACTACCCTAACACTCAATATAGCTTATGGATTGTCCAATCTCTTAAACAAAAAAGTTTTAATGATTGATTTGGATCCACAATGTAGTTTATCAATAAGCGCATTAAAAGAAATCGATTGGATCGATCATATCGAAAACAAGGGTTCTATCACAAATATCATAGAGCAATTCTACAAAGGAAAATGGGATTTTGATGATTCTTGGATTTGTCCAATTAAACAATCTTCCAATACGTTTTTAATTCCAGGTCATTTAAACTTACCAGAATTCGAAATGAAGCTTGTAGCAAATAAACCCATCCTTTTATCCGTAGAAGAATTCGAAAAACAACGTTATTTAATATTAAAAAATTTTATAAAAAAAATTGAAAATCAATTTGATGTTATATTACTAGACTGTGCCCCCAATATTTATATTTTATCAAGAAATGCTATTTTAGCCAGTGATTATTATATTATCCCCACTATACCAGATTTTATTTCTAGTTTTGGTATTCCTTTTATTTTTCATCATATAGAAAATTTTGTAAATAGTTGGTTTGGAAATACTAAATTTCTAGGGATTGTCTTAAACAAAGTAAAACAACAAAAACAACAACTCATTAAAGAACATCAAATAGAATACGAAAAACTAAAACAGCAATTCCCTAACAAGATTTTTCAACAATTTATCAGTGATCGTATCGTTATTTCGAGTATAATGAGAAAAAAAATCAATATATTCGAAGAAAGTTCTAAAAAATATTCAATTGTTAGAGAAGAATTTTCAAAATTGGTCTACGAAATAAACGACCGAATGCTCCATTTTAGCTAAAATCAAAAAATAAATTTTGTTGATCAAGAGAAAAAAATGCATTTTCTTTATTAAAAATTCAAATTAATAGGTTAATACATAAAAGTTTTATTTTAATTTTCCGATAAAAAACAATGAGGTGTATTATGATTCGTTACCAAAAAATAGTTAGCATTATTTTGTTACTCTTATCTTATGGTTTGTTCTCTCAACAACCAGCAGAACAACCTACTCAACCAACCCAACCTCCACGGCAAGATGTTTCTAGCGAAAGTCCTCTTGTCCAAATTGATTTAGAAGATTTCGAAGAAGCAGAGGATTGGCATGCAAAAGCAACATCACCTTTGGGAGATACAAAAACCTTAAAATTGGTTCAACGTGGAGAGATTCGTGCAACAGACGACGAAAATATGAGGCCACCAGAAGGAGAAGCTCTTTCTGTGGAAGTTGATCCCAACAACCCCAATCACATATTAGGAGTTAAGACCTATTTTATAGATAGAGGTTTTGACAGAGTAGAAGTTAAACCACCACACCCCTATGTATTAAAAGGAAAAGTTCGACAATTCTCTATATGGGTATTAGGAAGAAATTATCGTCATACGATGTATTTAAAGATACGCGATTATAGAGGTGGCATACACAAAATACGATTGGGTAGATTGGATTTCTTTGGATGGAGAAAATTTACTGTTGCAGTTCCTGGATGGATACCACAAAGTACACGATTTGCACTAATCGATAAGAATTTACAATTTATCAGTATTTTTGTTGTAAGTGATGTACATGAAGTTGGTGGAGAATTCTATTTCTATGTTGATGGATTAAAAGCTTTGGTAGATAGATCAGAACTTGTTTATCCTGGTTCAGAAATCAAAGATAATTGGTAATAATATTTGTATAGATTCCGATATTAATTTAATAAAGAGGTTGAGTTATGAATTTTAAAAAATATATTTTCCCTACATTGATAATATTAGGTGCAATTTCCTTATCAATCATGATAGATGGTGTAAGAGCAGGCATAGAGACAGCAATCGGAAACGACGTATCTGCGAACGAATTACGTGCAATCACTGTGGAAAGCTGGGACAGAGACTATTCTGGTGGTGGATATGGATGGGAAGTTATAACCGATAAAGATACTAAAACAAGAGGTCCATACCAACCATCTGCATCGAATTTACAAGCAGAAAGAGAAGTAAAACTTATTAAAGGTTCACCAGCAGATATTAAATACAACGTTGGTAGAGACGATGTTCGAATTCTTGGAATAAAATTTGCGTTTACATTTCCAGGCTACAATGTTGTTACAATAAGACCACCTGCGGTAGATCATTATATAATCGAAAGACCCAGACCTTATTTAAACGAAATTGCATTAGCAGAAAATTATAAAGCTCGATCTTGTTATCAAAATCCAGCTCTTTCGAATGTTTTTAGAACTCAAAGAGCACAAATGATCGATTGTATAGTAGGCGTAGAATTGCCTGGTATGGTACATCAAATCTCCGTATGGGTTCTTGGACGTGGGAATGAATATACATTAGAAGGATGGGTCGAAGACTGGAAAGGCGACACCCATATATTTAAATTTGGTTCAATAGACTTCGTTGGTTGGCGACCTATGACAATTACTATACCAAAATATATTCCACAAGAAGTAGATTCCTTTCCGCAAATCAAAACACTTGTATTTAAACAATTTAAAATACGTTCAACACCTCAAACTTCATTAGAAACAGTGTATGTATTTTTTGATGAATTAAGAATCCTCACAAATATTTTTGAACCATTTTTTGATGGTGCCCAAGTTGACTTTGACAAAGCAGATTGCGAAACAAAAAATCGCTTGATAAAAGTATTGCGTCAACATGCAAGAAGACCAGAAATCTACGAATTAAGAGATTGTTCTCAGGCACCTGGTCCAGCACAACCAATTGCAGAAGAACAACCAACTCAACCTCAACAACCAGCAAGATAATCAAAACAAAGATCCAGTTAGTAGCTGGATCTTCTTATTTTTTTACAAACATTGGGGCTTCTACTTTTTCTCTCGTTTCTTTACCACATAACTCTTCTACAATAGCAAGAGCAAATTCAAAAGCAGTTCCCGGACCTTTACTCGTAAATATATGATTGTTTTTGACAACCCTATCGTCTACAAACTGACCAGGGTATTTTTCGGGTAAGGTATTGGGATGTAAAGTAAACTTATCGTTATCTTTTATTATGTTATGTTTTAACAAAACATTGGGAGCTGCACAAATAGCACCGATGAGTTTATTTTTTTCGTTCAAATCCTCGATGATCTTTTTAATTCTTTCGTCGTTTGCTAATCGCTTTGCCCCTTCTGAACCGCCTGGTAAAACGATTGCATCGAATTCCCAACCTTTTACTTCTTCTAAAAGATAATCTGCTATATGTTTTGTATTTCTCGAAGCAACAATTTCTTTTTTATCTACTCCAGCTACAATAACTTCTAACCCAGCTCTACGTAACACATCTATAATAATAATCCCTTCCATTTCTTCGAAACCATCTGCTAAAGGAACTAATACTCTTTTCATACTTAATTTTATAATTTATTTTAATTCTATTGTCAACAAGATTCAATTTTTAATTATTTTAATTGAATTTAATACAAGTTTAACTAAATTAGATTTAAATGAAAATACTTGAATGGCCAGAATTTCAGATTGTTCATGTTTGGATATTACTTATCGTTTTAATTGTTATTATATTGATATTTAATACCATTTATTATTTTAAATACCTCGAAAAAAAGAACTATTTATTTTTTTTAACAATATCAAAACAAAAGAAGTTAAGCGTTAAAGAAATAGAATTATTATTAGATTTTTATAATTATTATAAACAAAATTATTCTATTTTTACGCGAAATAGAGAAATAAAAAATTCTACGTTATTAAAAAAGCGATTGTTGGAATGGTATATAAAAGTTTTACAGAATGATAAACACAGTAATCAGCTATTTTTACACATTCTTCGAAATCTTTTTTTTGAATTAGGAACCTTTGCTATCTCTTCCATAAAGGATTTAGACATATACGAACCAGTGCTTGTATTAACAAGTAGTTTTTTTACTATAGGTTTTGTCGAATCCGTAGAAGAAAAACCAATTCCTAAAATTAGGATAAATTTGCTAAAAAGCGAAAATCTTTTATCCAAAAAAATCGAAATGATATTTTATAGATCCTCTTCTGGAGATTATAAAACCATAGGAGAAATTATCGGAGTAGAAGATCATACTATCAATGTTATAATTAAAACAGATTTTGAACCTTTATCCTTCAATCTAATGACATTAGCAAAAGTATCGGGAAAAATAAAATTCAAACATATAAATTTAGGAATAGAAACAAATGAAATCGATTTTATTAGCGAAAAGTTATCTTTAAGAGGAATCAAGATTTATTCACTGGTTGATATTAAAAAACTTTTACGCGATTTGTTAAAAGAACATAACATACCAAATATTATTTGGGAAGACTTTAGAGTAGAAATACAATTAAATTTAGAAGATCAAACATTCTTTTTAACAGGTAAAATCAAAGATATATATAAGTCAGAAAAAAATCGCTATTTAGTGGTTTTTGAATTTCAAGAAGATAACAGCAACATGAAAAAAATTCTAATTTCTTTTATTAAAAACAATTTTCCTATTCCCGAGAAATTGTAAAAGTAATATTGCAAAAACTCGAATCAATGTGTTTTTATATAATAGAACAAAAAAAATGACATTGTAGACTTTTTTTCTTTTCGATTCGAAATTAAAATATTAAAAAAATTTATATTTTTTTAATATTCAAATAAAAAACCTATTTGACAATTAGAATTCTACTACAAAAATAAATTCAAATGAAAAATTTTTTTAAAATCATTTCGGATTTCTTCTATCCAGAAAAATTATTAGATGACCAAGTCGAGAAAGTATTTTTTTATTACGATATCGCCAATACAAACATTTCCCGATTAATCATCTTTAACTATGTTTTATCTATTGGGTTAATAGGAATTCTTACTTTTGATGCCACAAGATATTTAAATAATACCCTTGATGTTTATGCAAAAGAATTAGCAATTACACATATAGTATTTTTGTTTTATTGTGCGATTACGATTATTTCTTCGAAGTTAATAGCTCGTAGAATTCAGAATCAACTTATTTTTAGGTTCTTTTTTTTACTCATTGCTTTCTTTTTATTTTTAATATTGATCTGGACTACATTAATTGATCAAAAAGCAAATGGCCAAATTACTGTTATAATCATGGGATATTTTGGAGTATCGGTACTTTTATATCTATTTCCTATCGATAGCTTAATCCTCTACATAATAGTTTCTGTAATTTTATTCTACTTTTTACCTCAGTATCAAACAAACCCTCAGGTTCTAACATCCCATTATATCAATATTCCTATTTTAATATTAATATCTTATTTTATTTCTGTAATTTTTTTTAAAAGCAAACTCAATGATTTTATCAAAAGCAAAAAAATTGAGCAAACAACATCAGAATTAGACGAGTTAATACAAAAAATTTTACCAATACATGTGGCTTATAAACTTCGTAAAGAAAATCGCTTTGAACCTTTTATTAACGAGAATGTTACGATTGTCTTTATTGATTTTGTCTCTTTTAGCACTATTATGGAAAAAACAAACGTTAACATCGTTTTTAGTGTTCTAGACGAATTATTTAATAAATTTGATAAAGTTATTAAAAAATATAATTTAGAAAAAATTAAAACTATTGGTGATAGCTACATGTTTGCAGGTGGATTATTCTCTGAATATTCGCAAGCAAAAGAATGTGTAGATGCTTGCTTAGAAATCATTGATTTATTAAATAACGAACAAAGTCATTTATTAGAGAAAACAGGTCATAATTGGTATATTCGAGCAGGAATAGATAAAGGAAAAGTTATCAGTGGAGTAATTGGAGATTGGAGATTTGTTTTTGATATATGGGGAAATTCTGTAAATATTGCATCACGTTTACAAAGTATTTCATTACCCCAAAAAATAAGCATTTCTCGAAATGTATTCGAAGAGATCCGACTTTATAATGAATATCATTTTGAACCAAGAGGAAAGTTACCGATTAAAAACCTTCAGCCCATAGAAATATTTTTTGTAGAAAGAACAAAAAAAATGTTGTCAAATGATTGGACAAAAAAATAATCTTTAACAAAAAAATTTAGGGGGGTTTATAATGTGGAAAAAAACATTGTTTATTTTTTTATTTTTTGTGTTAAGCTTACAAGCCCAAGAAAATGCACCTTTTAATAACTTTGATATAGAATCCATCAATCACTGGAATTTTAAAATTTCTACGGTCAATTGGGAATCTGCAACAATAAAAAATGCATTAGATATACCATATACTACTTTTATAAGCGATATAATCAAAGGGAAATATAATTTATTTTTAAACGATTCTCCCAAAAAAATTAAAGGTGTTTCTTATCAGTTTGCCACACCAAAATGTAGTAAAAACCAATGTTCTGATTTCTATATAAATATTATCACATCAAAATCCAATTATTTTCCAGCGTATAAAAATAACATAGAATCAGCAAATACTACTTTTAAAACACAAACAGATACCATCACTACAACCATTGTTAATAATTCAGATGGTATTCTTTCTAGCTCAAAACAAGATCTAAAAAATATCTTTTTCGGCTACCAGAACGATTATTATTTACTGCAAAATCATCCCTACTTTAAAAATGTAGGTTTTCGCTTTGGTTTGGGTTTAGATATTTATCAATACAAAGCAACAATTTCTGGAATCGAAGCCCTAAACTCTTTATACATAGAAATTCATCAAAACAATCAATCCCAAAATAAAACGTTGGTAAATACTGCAAATATTTACGTAACAAACCAATTAGATTATTTAGAAGCTGCGTTAAAATTAAAAGCTGGCGTTAATTATATTTATGAATTTTTAGAAAAAAACTTAGTTTTTATCGGTATAGATCTTCATTACGGTTATGGTGCTGTCAGCTATAAACTAAAAGAAAATCGTATTAATACAGATTTTATTAATATTCTAAATAGCGGGACGATTAATCCCCTTGCTATTTCGGCTATTCTTCCTCAATCCAAATTAACCGATGGTCCAGCATTTTTAGAAATTCCAGGTTATGAATATTATCTTTCTTATGGCTATAAAATTGACCCAAATCAAATTGTTCGCGTAGTTTATAGATACAAACAAGAATATCATAACCTAAAATTACCAAAAATTGAACCAGACGAAAACATAAACCTATCTGCTGTCTCGCAAGGAGATCTTACACCTGTTTTACTGTCACAGATCAAGCCTACGGGATTATTACCCAAAAACAGCGAATTTGTAAGAGAACTTGGCATTGAATATATGTATAAATTCTAATATGGCAAATGATCAAGAACTAGATTTATTAAAATTAGAGGTTTCGAACCTACAAAGAAAAGCAAAAGATAACAAAATACCTATATTGATATTCATCGAGGGGAAAAATTCAAAAAACAAAAAGGAGCTTATAACCAAATTTTTAGACCCCCTCGAACCAAGAGGATATCATTTTATTTCTGTTAATAAGAGCATTTTTAAATGCAATGGTAAACCAAAAATACTTCTCTTTTTGGAAAAAACACCTTCTTTTGATCAAATCTATCTCTTAGACAAAAGCTGGTATAGTTTAAACATCTCCTTAGAAGAAATCGAAATAATAGAAAAGATTCTATCTTCTTATGTTTTAATTATAAAATTTCTAATAAATAATCAAAAACCATCTAAAATATATAAAAAAATTTATAAATTTAATTTATTAAAAGAATGGAATATTCTCAACAATACGAATAAATTTGAATCTCTTAAAAACATTTTTTTAGTCTTTAAAAATAAGGTAGAACAAATAGTAAAAGAAAAGAGCGAAAAACCAATAATTTATGATCCCAAAATCAATGTAAATAGCCCTAGCATTTTAGACACCATTGATTTAAATAAATCTCTTACAGAAACAGAATACAAAGAACAATTAGAATATTACCAAAAAGAGTTATCGAGTTTACAAAAAAAACTAAAGAAAAAAAAGAAACCGGTTATTATCTTATTAGAAGGGTGGGATGCTGCAGGGAAAGGTGGTTCTATCAGAAGAATTGTTAAAAAATTAGATCCACGCTATTATCGAATTATTTCTGTAAGTGCACCAAACGAAAGAGAAAAGAAACATCATTATCTATGGAGATTTTGGACACATCTACCCAAATATGGTCAGATTACGATTTTCGATAGAACGTGGTATGGTCGTTTACTTGTAGAAAGAATCGAAGGATTTTGCACTGTGGGAGAATGGCAAAATGCTTTCGAAGAGATAGCATTATTCGAATCATTACTGACAAAATGGGACTATATATTAATCAAATGTTGGCTACATGTAGATAAAGAAACACAACTAAAACGATTCGAAGAACGACAAAACAATCCTTACAAACAATGGAAAATAACCGAGGAAGACTGGAGAAATAGAGAAAAATGGGATTTATACAGAGTAGCCTTCGATGAACTTTATAAAAAAACCAATACTGATTATGCACCTTGGCATATTATTGAATTCAACTATAAGTGGTTTGGTAGGATCAAGTTACTAAAAGTTATTACAGAAACTATAAAAAATAATTTATAATAAAATTATATAATCTGATATTGAATTAATTTTAAAAAATTTTTACTAATTTAACTAAATAAAATTCATATATAAATTTTGTTTTAATTATTAATAAAAATTGATTGATTTATGATTCAAATATTGTATATTATACTTATTATGAAATGAGTTACATATATAAGTAATTTCGCTAAAACCATTACAAAAGAAGAGATTAATCAAATTGGAGAAATATCTGTAAGAAATAACCAAAGAGATGGACTAACAGGTGTTCTTTTTACTTACAAGAATATATTTTATCAAATTATCGAAGGTCCAGAAGACAAATTAGATGCACGATTAGAAAAGATTTTGCAAGACCCTAGGCATACAGATATTTATATTCTAAAAGTAGAAAAAAATATTCCCGAAAGAAAATATTCCAATTGAGCAATGAATACTGTTATTCTCGAAGAAGCACAAGAATATCTAATTGAACTAATATCCGAAATGCTCGATGCCATTACACAAGGTGCAATAATTTTTGAAAAATACATACCAGAACATGTGATAAAATCCCTCCGATTAGGCAACAATCCCTTAGAAGAAACCGTAAAACAAGTAGAAAAGGTAATTGTTTTTGGAGATCTTTTCTGCTCTTCCACTTTTGGAGAAAAACTAAAAGAAGAAACTTTTTACAATTTATTAGAATCATTCTTTACAATATCTATCGATAAAATTCATGAATCTGGTGGAGAAGTTCTTCGTTTAATGGGAGATGGTTTTATAGCAATTTTTGATTCGAATCAAGTTAGTCCTGCTGTAGAATCCATTCGAAATATTTCTACGCAACTAAAGGAGTTACGCGAATCTTACGAATCAAAAAGTCCATTTTCCCTAGTCTTCGCAGGATTTGGTATGAGTAAAGGTAAAGTGCTACAAGGTAATTTAGGTTCAAAATACAAAAAAGATTACACTGTTATCGGAGATCCAGTAAATACCGCAGCAAGACTACAATCAGTTTCTAGAAAGATTCAACATACCCTTGTTTTTGACGAAAATGTTGCAAAAGAATTACCAAAGAACAACCTAAAATATATTGGAAGGTATACACCCAAAGGCAAACTAACGAAAGTTCCTCTTTACACATTAAAGGATAAAGAAATGCAAATCGAATTAAGCTACAACGAAATTTACGAAAGAATCAAAGCTTTAGAAACAAATAAATAACATTTATAAAATTATTCAACAATAACATAAGCATTTATAACTAAACGTTTATACCATTCCTCAGGAATCCAGGTATAGCCGTTTTTTCCCCAATCTTTGCCAGCAGAGTTCTGAATATAATAGGCTCTTTTTTTTAAATCATAACCCACGACTGCAATTGTATGTTTACCAATAAATTTACCTTCGGGCTCATAAAGATCTTTGGATAAATTGATAAAATTTTCAGAAATATAAATAGTAGAAATAACAATTTTTTTGTTGTAGAGAAATGTAGCGATTTGATAGATATCAAGTGGATCAATACGTGCGAATTGTTGAATTTTATATTGTTGAGCAGATTTTACTACATATGGACTCGGTTGTATCTTAAAGTCAAATTCTTTATAAGGCATTAAACTTATAGGTGGACAACCAGAATCTTTCATTAAATTTAGTGCATCGAGGATTTCTATTCCTTCGTCTTTACCATTGTTGAGTAAATTATAAATAAAAGATGGAGAACAATAATAATTCTTGGTATTTTTAAATTTTTGATAATAATAACTCAAAGCTAAATATCCTGCTGCAAATGCTGTGCTAGATGCCTGTCTTCCTTGATTCATTACTGGTGGTAAATCCTTTAAAATATATTGATCTGGTAATTCATAATCGCGCGGAATGATTAGAATAGCTATCTCTTTTTCTTTTTCTAACCAGCGAGGACCTAAGGAAACTTCGTTCAATCGCCATTTTTTTGTTTCTTGATCTTTGATTAAAAATTTAGGTCCACTGATAATTCTACCCGATTCATCAACAGTAACACAATTTAGAAAGAATATAAAAACCAAGCTATAAACAAAAAATTTCATGATTTCATTTTTATTTAATTGCTAAGAACTAAAACCAAAAAAAATCATCAATAGTGAAAAAAATAAGGATTGCGACACGTGGTTCTCATTTAGCACTTGCCCAAGCAAAATATGTAGAAGAACAATTATTAAACCTTGGCTATAATACAGAAATTGTTATCATTAAAACAACGGGAGATGTTAACTATGCTTCTTTTTCCGAAATCGCAAAAAAAGGTGACGAAACTAAAGGCTTATTTACAAAAGAAATAGAAGAAGCGTTAATCCATGGAAGTGCAGATATTGCAGTTCATTCTTTAAAAGATTTACCAACGAAATCCCCAGACGAATTGATGATTGCAGCTTTACCCCAACGACTTGATTTTCGAGATTATTGGATATTTCCTAAAAGCAAAAAATATCAAGAAAATTTTCCTTACATTCATCACGATGGAAAAGTAGGAACATCGTCTTTTCGAAGAAAATCCCTTCTAAAATATTTATGCCCTTCATTGAATTTTATCGACATACGAGGAAATGTTCCAACAAGAATTAAAAAGCTTTTCCAAGAAGAAGGACCAGATGCCATATTACTTTCTGGTGCTGGTATAGAAAGATTATCTTTACAAAACGATTGGATAGAAAAAGAATTTTTAGAAAACATAGAAATCATTCCCTTAGATCCAGAATGGTTTCCTCCAGCACCAGGGCAGGGAACACTTGCTGTCCAATGCAGAAAAGATGATTTAGAAATAATCAAAGCTTTAAAAAAGATTCATAATCAAGAAGTAGAAGATATAATTTCTATAGAAAGAGGAATTCTTTCGCGTTTAGAAGGTGGTTGCCATTTACCATTAGGAACTTATGCTAAATTCGATAAGCAAAATAATATTTATCAACTGAAAGTATTTGTTGGGAAAGATTATCCATATAGTAAAAAACAAAAAAACTTTTATATAAATCGATTCCATAAATCCAAAGAAAAATTAGTTGATTTTGTTTACGATGAACTGACAAAAGATTTACCTATCGTAGTATTTGGCAAAAAACAAAAAAACGACGTCTTAAAAAATAAATTTATCAACCACAATATATATTTCGTAAATATAATCGATACTAAATATTATGATAATTTTATAATAAATATTATAAACAAAACTAATTTAAATAATAATATAAATATTTATACTATTTTTAGTGCAGAAGGAATAAGAAGTTTAAAAAACATCAACCATTCATTTAATTCAAACGATGTTATTTTTCTTAACGGAAAGAAATCATTAGAAGTCTTTAATACGACTTTTCCAGAAAATAAAGATAATCGCATAATTTTGAGTGATGATGGGACAGCATTAGGAATTGCAAAAAAGATTGAATTAAATTTTTCTCCAAGCGAAGTAAAGATAATTTCTGTTACTGCCAAAGAGAGTCAAAAAGAGTTTTTTGATTTTTTAAAAGAAAAGAATTACTGCATTGAACAATGGATTGGATACGAAACTCAAACAAGAATATTAGAAAAAAACGAAATCGATTCATTACCAAAAAAAGCTTATTTTATCTTTGGTAGTCCTTCGATTTTTGATGCATTTTATCGTTCCCTAAACCATCATCAAACAGAATTAAAAAATTTTGTAGAAGAAGGTCGCTTTATATGTTTAGGTAAAACAACCTTTCAGCATATTCTAAATTGTGGCATTCCAGTATATGCAGTTGCACAAGAACCAGATTACGAAATGGTCATTAATGAATTTTTATAAATATTTTAGTAAATTCTATAATCTTTTAATTTTTCTTTTTTATCACTCAAAATATGATTTTGAATAATTTCCTCTATTACCGAAGGCGTACAATTTTTATACCAAACGCCTTCTGGATAGATACACATAATTGGACCCTCAGAACAAACCCTTAAACAATTTGCCTTGGTTCTAAATACGATTCCTTCTTCGGATAGTTTTAATTCGCTCAACCGTTTTTTTAAATATTCCCAAGATTCTAATCCTACCTCTTTACTACAACACTTCGGTTTTGTTTGATCAGCACAAAGAAAAATATGATATTTTAAGTTTTTTATTTTTAAATTTTCTAATATTTCTTTAGCTGGTATAGATTTTTGTTCCATTGTTATTCTACTAGTAATTGTTTTAATGCATCGTCAATGGTTTTATAACGAAATTCAAAACCATCTTCGAGTAATCTCTTAGGTAAAACATTCTGACTACTTAAAACTAATTCTGCCATCTCTCCCATTATTAGTTGAATGATAAATTCTGGTATGTTTGGTAATATCAATGGTCGATTTAAATAATGAGCTGATTTTCTTAAAATTTCTTCTAATCTTACAGGATGGGGTGCTGTACCATTATAAATTCCTTTTGTATTGGGATTATTGATAAAAAATTCAAATACGCGAAGTAAATCTTCAATATGTATCCAACTTACGTATTGTTTTCCTGAACCTGGTATTGCACCAACAAATAACTTAATCGGTAAGATCATTTTAGGGAAACCACCTTCTACACTATCTAACACAAAACCTATTCGCAACTGAATTTTTCTGATTTCTGGATGAAGACCAATAGATGCTTGTTCCCATTGAATACCAGTCTCTGCCAAAAATCCTTTTCCAGGCAAACTGGATTCGGTTAAAACTTCGTCATTTCTATTTCCATAATAACCAATTGCAGAGGCAAGAATTGCAACTTCTGGCCTTTTTTCTAAATGATTATGGTTTAATAGTTCGCACAAAAACGAAGTACTATTTACTCTACTTTGTATGATTATATTTTTATATTGATCATCCCATCTTCTTTCGGCTATGTTAGCACCAGATAAATTTATAATCACATCTGCATTTTGGATGGCTTTTTTTCCTTCTTCTGAAACCGTTTTTTTGTTGGGATCCCATTTGTAGCATGGTATATCTTTGTAAGCTCTTCCACTCTGAGATATATGAATAATTTTATAATTATTTTTTAGATAATCAGATAGCCTTCTTCCTATAAAACCTGTCCCACCAGTTATTACGATTGTCTTCATATAATAAATAATTTTATATTTTTGTATTTTGACTATAATTTTTTAAGTTTTCCATCTAAATTTTGATCAACTTAATTGAGAAGGATCGATTTTTCCTTTTGTTTTTAACACACCATCATTTGTTATACAATAGGGACATCCATAGATATGAACTTTTCTTTTTTTCGTCGGATCTTTTACTTCGTCAAATGCTGCAATTAAATAATCTGTTTGATTCAATATAGTTCCACATATAGGGCATATTCTTAAACGTTTCTCTATTTCTTTTTGTTGGTTTTCTTTTAACGTTTTTTTTATCGCTCTTTGTAAACTTTCTGGTGTCTTTGGTTCATTTCTTACAATATTTTGATTTTTTGTTTTATCGAATAGATCAAAGATATAGAGAATCAACACTGCACTAGCAAGTAGTCCTATGATAGATGCTATTAAAGACATATTATCTTTCGCCTAATATTTTTTTTATATCTTCGATCAGTTTTTGATTGATTGTCTCTTTTTTTTCTGGAGCAAAAGAATTTTTTTTAATAGCTGTATGTTCGTCTTTTTGTTTTTTTAATTTTTGATAAGAGATCATTTTAATCGATTTGATATTTTCTCCTGTTGTTAAATATAACTTTTGATTAATCTGGGGCAACAAAAATAAAACTTCTTGATACACCACAGAAGAATCCACCTCTAAATACAATATCTTGTTTTTTACATAAACTAATTCTATTCGGTTTTGAAATTTTCCAAAAAAGTTATCCCAATTATGGTATAAAAAATATTCGATTTTTTTATCTACATCCTGGCTAAACCTAAATACAAGCTCTAAAACCTTTTCTCCTTCTTTTTTCGATAATCTAACAGGTTTTTTTGATGTATAAAATAAATCAAAATTCATTTTTTACGTTACCATTTTCTATTTCGAAAATCTTGCAATTATTTCCTTTTAGTTCTTTAAACATTCTCATATCATCCTCGAAATTTGGTGTTGTAAAAAATGCCTGACCACAATCCAACAACAAATCCAAAAAATATTTTCTACGATATTGATCTAATTCTCTTATTACATCATCTATAAACAATATAGGTTTAATTTTGAAATTTTCCAACAAAAGATCATATTGAGCTAATTTTAGTGATAAGGCAACTGTGCGTTTTTGACCTTGACTAAAAAACGATCCAATATCCTTATTATCTTTATCTAAGAAAAAAAATTTATCTCGATGAATCCCAATGGTAGTAGTTCCCGCGTAAATATCCTTGTATCGATTTTCTAAAAACATTTTTTTAAAAGTACCTAAATCATTTTGCTCTAATTTTACAAAAATCTCATCATTTTGATTCGAAATCTCTTTTGCTCTTTTGTGAAAAAAATTATTATAGATTTGTATATATTGTTCTCGTTTTTTCATAATCACCAGAGAAAGCTCGATGATTTTGTTATCCCAAAAATCCAACTCATTTGTGGTTGATTTTTTTTCTAGAATCCTTTTTAACAATTCATTTCTCTGTTTTAAACATTTTTGGAATTCAACAAGTGCATTTAAATATTCAACATCGATTAGAGAGAAAAGATAATCAAAAAAATTTCTGCGCTTCGAGGTAGATTCAACATACTCCAAATCGTCGGGAACAAAAAAAACACCAATGATGTCAGAAATAATATCCGAAAGTTTGTTTACCTTTTTTCCGTTTTTCTTGATTTTTTTTCGATATTGTTGATTTATTTTCTCTACACCCACTTCGTAGGTTGACTCGTATGAATTTATGAGTTCCAACCTTAAATAAAAAAAATTGCTATTCCAATTGATTAGTTCGGGATCCGATATGCCTCGAAAAGAACGGTACAAAACAAAATAACCGATTGCTTCGATTAAATTTGTTTTGCCCGAAGCATTTCTTCCTATAAAAAAATTCAAAGAATTAGAAAAAATCAAATCTTCTTGGGTGTAATTTCTAAAATTCTCTATGTGAAGAGATTTTATAATCACTTGTTTCTTTATGTTTTTAAATTTTCATTGGCATAACAATGGATAAAAACTCTTTATCAGTTGGATCAAAAAACATCGCTGGTGCATCAGGAGAAAGAAAGGTCATCAATACTTTATCGCAAGTTAAAGATTCCAACACATCGAGTAAATAATTAGAATTAAACCCAATTGCAATTGGTTCTCCAGAATAATTGCATTCTAATCCATCTTCTACTTTACCTAAATCTGGTGTCGCAGAAACCACCATCAATAAACCATCTTTAAAATGTAATTGAACTTGCTTATTGGGATCTGGTGCAAATACCATTGCTTGTTTTATCGCATCGATAAGATCTTCGCGATAGATTTCTACTTTATGAGGTTGATCTTTGGGGATAACTAAATTATAATCGGGAAAAGTTCCTTCGATGAGCTTTGTTGTAAAATATATATCGCCAGTTTTAATATAAATCTGATGGTTCTCTTCGTCATGAGCAATTTGCATTTCTGATGCGTTCGACAATAACTTTTGTATTTCCTTTACAGATCGCGAAGGAATAATAATCGAGCTACTTTTTAAGAAATTATTTTCAATTCTTTTGATCAAAGAAAGTCTTCTTCCATCTGTTGCTACAAAATGGAGTAAATCATTTTTATGCTCAACAAATATACCATTGAACACCACTCTTGCATCATCTACAGCAGCTGCATACAATACCTTTTTAAACATTTCTAAAAAGATAACAGGGTTAACAGAAAAAAAATCCAAACCATTTAACTGAAAAGGCATAGGAAATTCTTCTGCATTTTTTCCCATTATTTCTATGTTTGTCTTGAATTTTTTTTCCTGTTCTTCGTTACCGTTTTGGATTATTACTTTGTCTGAATCTTCTACAAGAAACTTCATTGTATCGTAGCGAAAGCCTTTTACAAGATCAGCTAATTTTTTTCCTGGTAATAAAATGCTTCCCTGTTTTATGACATTTGCAGGAACTTTATCCCGTAGAGATCTTTCTAAATCCGTTGCTGTGATAGATATTGCACCATCTTCTGTTTCTATTAAAACATTGCTAACAACATCGTTGATTTCTTTTGATGATGTAATGGATGTTACTGTGCTTAAAGCTTTTGACAGTTCATTTTTGCTTATGATAAATTCCATCTTTTTTCTCCTTAAAAAACATTTATATCTTATTGTTTAATATTATTGTTTTATACGTGTGATTTTGTGACATTTTTTTGTTTGTTGCTTTTTCATAAAATTCATTTTGTTCTAAATTTTCGGTTTTTTTTGGATATTTCGAAATAAATTTCTTAGATTTCTATTAAACCAATGTGGTCAACTTTTTTGTGAAATGAATGTGAGTAACTTTTTAAATTACTCACACTTATGTTAAGTGTCCGAAATGAATTTCACAATAATGGCTCAGTTATTCACATTCAATATTTACAATAAAATAAAAAAAAATTTGAATGCTACATAACGAAAACAACAAAATGAAATATTTGACCGTATATTATAGTTAAAAAAAATAGTGATTTATATAAAGAGTAAAGCGTAATTTTATTTTTTATAGGAGTTTGTGATGAAGAGAACTTATCAGCCTTCAAAGATATCTAGGTTAAGAACCCATGGTTTTAGAAAAAGAATGTCGACAAAAAATGGAAGAAAGGTATTATCCAATAGAAGAAAAAAAGGAAGATGGAAGCTTACCGTATCCGACGAAGTCTTCAGAAAGTAAAAAAAGATTTATTCTTAAAAACAAAAAAGAAATTTCTGAATTATTCGAAGAAAATAATGTATTTTACACCCCAGATTTAAAGGTAATTTATAAAAAAAATTTATTAAAAGAAATTAGGTTTATTCCTTGTGTTTCTAAAAAATGGGGTAGAGGGCACGAAAGAAATCGGTTTAAAAGGTTGGTACGGGAAGCTATGTGGAAAACCATAGAAGAATTAGAAAAAAATGATCAGTTAAAATTCTTTACTTATAACATTGCAATCTTACCACGTACCCAAAGAATAAAAAATAAAGATTACAAAATGGATAATATTTTAAGTCAAATCAAGATCTTTTTAAAGAAGATTAATAAAAATAACTCGTAAAGGAATTTTATATGGAAGAACAAAATAAAAATCAGAATCCGGTAAGTTCACTTATTCCTATTTTAATCATAGGTGTATTAACCATTATTTTATTTCAATATCTTGAGCTATCAAAACCTCCCAGCAAAATAAGTGAGGCAAATAAAACCGAAGAATTACAAAATAATCCTTTATCGAATCAAACCGCAGAAAAACAAAATGATTTTAACTTTAAAAATATTGATAGCAACCCAAAACAAATCGTAATAGAAAACGAAAAAAATATTTTTATCTTGAATAGCTTGGGCGGAAGAATAGAAAGAATTTATCTAAAAGGTGGAGAGAATGTAAAGATTCCTAGTAGTGTTATTGATCAATCAAAAGATGAGTTCGAAAAGAAATATCAAGCATTGGAAATAACGCGATATAAAGGAATGGATTTTCAACCACATCTTTATAAAAATCAGATGGTTAAACCAATTCTAAACGATGCTTTATTCCAAAGCGAAGTAAAAAACATAAATGACAATCTTACTCAGGTAGTTTTTTCGAAAGATATTGAATTTAACGATTATAAGTTTACAATCTATAAGATTTATCGATTCTTAAAAAAAGAGAATTTTTTTCATCAGATAACTATCATTAAAAACCAGACGGATAAAGATTTTATTCTTAATGGAGATTTGTTCTATAAAACATTTACTGCATTAGGACCAGAACCAGAAGATACAGAAAATTCAAGGATCATGTATACCTATGGAAGATTTTATAATTATGATAATAGTTTACAAGTTCTTCATGGTTTCGAAGTTTCAAGTGGAGGATTTTTAGGTTGTGGGGCTTCTCCTAAGGGTAAGTATACCATAAAAACAGAAAAATTGGATAGCTTAAAATACGTTGGTGTTAATAGTCGATATTTTATTTCTTATTCTGAGTTTCTACCTTCTTCTAATGGGGTACATTTTCCTGATGGAATAGTCTTAGAAAATAGAGCACCAATGGATGGAAGTTCTTCTTATACAGTGGTTTTCTGGGACTTAAAACTATCCAAAAAAGAATCCGATGAATTAAGAACTTTGCTATATTTAAATTCAGAGGCAACAGAATCTACAAAAGGAATAAATGGCTATTTAACAGAAGATAAAAAAAGAAATGATGCTTTAATTATCGATCAAATAGTTTATACGGGACTTCGAAGTGATGAGGAACATAAATTCTTTAACAAAGATATCGCCAAACTTGAATTTGGATTAGATGAACCAGAATCGAGTATTAGGGATGTGATTTATTCTTCTGGATTTTTGGCATTATTTTCTAAACTAAGAGATGGAATCATTCTAATGATGAAGTTTATCAACAAATACGTAAATAATTATGGTGTATCGATCATTCTTATTGCATTGTTTTTTAAATTAATCACATACCCTCTAAACCAGGTTCAAGCAAAAACCATGAAAAAAATCCATCAACTTAAGCCAGAGCTCGATCGAATAAACGAAAAATATCAAGATCCGACAGAAAGGCAAAAGAAAGTTATGGATCTTTATAAAAAGCATAAAATAAATCCAGCGATGGGTTGTTTGCCTATTTTAATACAAATACCTATTTTTATTGCTCTGTATAGTGCTTTCTCTGATTCTATAGAATTATGGAAAAGTCCCTTTATTCTTTGGATGAAGGATTTATCTCAGCCAGATACTATATATGTTATAAAAGATTTGTTCGTTGTAAAAAATTTACACATAAATGTTTTACCATTATTGATGGTGGGGTCTCAATTATTACTTCAAAAAATGACCACAGTCACAACTGATCCTCAACAACAATTTTTAATGTATTTTATGCCTATAATAATGATTTTTTTCTTTTGGAGTATGCCAAGTGGAGTTACACTCTACTGGACTGTTCAAAATATCATTTCGGTAGTTTGGCAATTAGCGGTAGAAAAATTCTCGAAAGAAGAAAAAGCATGAGGACCTCACTATTTTCAATCCCTTTAAAATTGAATCAAAATATTTATCTAAATAAAGAGGTGGAATATGTATATTCTCGAAATCGAAGGAAAATCAAAATCAGAAGCCTTGCAAAAGGCTTCTCGCATTTTAGATATTGACGAAAAAAAATTAGAATATGAATACGAAGGTAGTTTGTTAGGAATTTTATCCAGAAAAACCAGTTTCCTTAAAGTCAAATATACCAAAGAACTTCCAGATTTTACTTTAATAAGAGGTATAACTTATACTTCTTTTAATAAACTAGGTATCGAAATAGAAATAGAATATGTAAAGGAAACACACGAAAACTATATAATTTCCATAAATTCCGAAGATTCTGGTTTTATAATTGGAAAACAAGGAAAACACTTGGATGCTTTTCAGTTTTTGATTAACTTAATTCTTAATAAAATATTAAGTAAAAACAAAAGGGTTCTTGTTGATGTTGCAAATTATCGAGAAAAAAGAAAGATATATTTACAAAAATTAGCAAGAAACTTAGCAAATAAAGTAAGTAGTACAGGACGTTCTTATTTGATGTCTCCTCTAAATCCTTACGAAAGAAGAATTATTCATCTTGAGCTGGAAAAAGATAAAAGGGTTACAACAGAATCGGAAGGAAATGGTTTGTATAAAAGAGTAAGAATTATAAAAATAGAATCCAAAGAATATAATAAAAAATACGAAGATGATTTCGAAGAAGATATTTTCAATGATATCTAGTACTCTATGCATAACATCGATACCATTATTGCCCTTTCCACACCAGTAGGAAGGGGCGCTATTGCTGTTATTCGAATCAGTGGATCAAATACTACACAGATTTTAAAACAAATCATACTAAAGCCTTCTTCAAAAGAAAAGATCGACGAAGAATATCTTTTTAAAAATGCAAGAAAGTTTCTGCGAGCAATCATATCTTTTAACGATGAAATTATTGATGATGGAATGATTGTTTTTTTTCAATCGCCTAATACATATACTGGCGAAGACATGGCAGAAATCCATATTCATGGCAATCCATTGATAGCAAAAAAAATCATCAATGTTGTTAGTAATTTAGGATTAGCACGTCCCTCTTTACCAGGTGAATTTACTCGAAGAGCATTTATCAACGGTAAGATGGATTTAACGAAAGCAGAATCGATTCATCGTATTATAACTGCAAAATCCGAATACGAGTTAAATGCAGTAAAAAAAATTTATTTTGGTGATTTATATAAATTGATCAATAGAATTCGCTCCGAGTTGATCTTACTAAAAGCACAAGTCGAAGCAGAAGTGGATTTTTCCGATCAAGACATTGATTACTCAGAAAAAGAAAAGCTAAAACAAAAGATTGTTCAAATTATTAACATGATAGATGATGTCTTAAAAAAAAGCAAGATAGCTTCCCATATTTCGCAAGGGTTTCAAATCGCGTTAGTGGGAAAAACCAACGCTGGAAAATCATCCTTGATGAATAAAATATTAGGTTGGGATCGTTCTATTGTCTCGGATATCGAAGGAACAACAAGAGATTATATATCCGAAGAGATAGAATTAGCTGGAATGTTGGTAAGAATTATCGATACTGCTGGTTTAAGAGAGACAAAAGATCATATAGAAAAAGAAGGGATAAGAAGATCTAAGGAAGCAATGGAAAAAAGCCAGATGATTTTGCATGTAATAGATGGTTCCATAAAAGAATATTCTTTTGTTCCAGAGTTGGAAGAATATATAAAAAATTATAAAGATAATTATAAAAAAATTATACATATTATCAATAAAAAAGATTCTTTGCATCCAGATTCTTGGAACGAAGAAAAACTAAAAAAATATATTCACGATGATATTGTTGTAAAATATATTTCTTGTAAAACGGGAGAAGGAATCGAAGATTTAAAACAATCCATAGAATCTGCAATTAAAAGTCAGTTCCAAGTTCCTGATCCATTTCTTTTAGAAGAAAGACATAATTATCATTTTAATAAAATCAAAGAATCTTTAACTAAGGTTCAATCGCTTTGGGACGAAGGTGCACCAGATGAAATTGTTGCAATCGAATTACAAGAAGCATTAAATCATATTGCAGAACTCACTGGCGAAATAACGACAGAAGATATACTAGGAAGAATTTTTTCCATGTTCTGTATTGGAAAATGATCTTTTATTCGAATCAATAATCAAAATAAAATAAAAAAATGATTATACAAAAAAATGGAATTGACCATTTATAAATAATTTAAAAATTAAATAGCTATGAATGCGAAAACATTAAAAATAATTTTTATAAGCCTGTGGCTTATAGTTTTTTTTAATTGTAAAAATCTGGTTCGATCTGATGTAGATCAACCTCGGGAAGACTATAATTTATTAGCTTTGTTGAACCAAAAGGTGTTAAACGGATTCTTTTGGGAAGGTATAATGGAATACAGTACTTGCGATACACCTTCTACTGATCCAGTACAAGATTTAACAGCGTGTAGTGTATATCAAACTAACTATAATAACCTTTTATCTTTAAGAGATAAAAATCTTTTTGTGATAGTGGATTCATTAACATCAACAGGTAAAATTTCTATCGAAATTACAAATCCAAGTACCTACTTGCCTTTAAAAGTTGAAATACCTGTTTCCGCTTCTGTTAGTGTTGGACCAGAAACAGGAAATGGTTACGCGAGAATTCTAAAATTAGTCAATCCTAGTCCAATAACTCAGGATTCAGCTACAATTACTCTTAGAAGTTTCCAAGCTGACGTTCTTGAAGATGGATTACGTGGTACTTTAAGTATAGATGTGCAGTCAGGAAGTTCTTTGTTAAGTCTAACATTTTCGTTTAGAATTAAAAAGGTATATTAGGAGGGGGATATGAAAAACAAAATTATTAGTATTGTTTTATTTTTTATAGCATTGAGTTTATTCGCGCAGGAAAATCAAGATGAATTAAAAGGCTTAAAATTTACTGGTTTACCTTTAATTAGCTTTAGCACTGATGATGGTTTTGGTTATGGTGTAAGAATTTATGGAACCTATTACGAAGAAGGTTATGCGCCGTTTAAATACCAATCCTATGGTCAATTTTACCGAACTACAAAAGGTTTTGAATATCATGAGTTTTCTTTGGATAGTTTAAAATTTTTAGGAACACCCTTCCGTGTAAGAATGAACGTTGGAATTGAAAGATATTTAAACGCTCAATATTATGGTTATAGCAACTATCAAGATCTTCCAAGACAAAAGAAAATCAAAGCTGGAGAATTACCTATCAACGAAAACATTCAATCTACTCCAACTTTATACAAAATAAACGAATATTTAACGTTAAATGCAAATTATTTGAACAACAACAATCTACTCGACCCAAATAACTATAATAAAAGCGAAAAAGAATTAAAAGAATCACAAGATAAATATTTTAATTACGATAGCATAAAACCTTTCTTTACGATTACAACAGAGGATTTTATTGGAGATACAAATTTCAAGTGGTTTGCAGGTGTTCGTCTACAAAGATATAGAATTCAATCTTATAAAGGAGATGTTGATAAAGGACAAACCTATCCCAATATTGAAACACTCATTGATCATGAAAAACCTGTTGGTTATGATGCAACAGAAAAACCACGTTACGTTAATACAATTCGGTTGGCGTTTGCTTATGATTCTCGTCCAAGAATAAGAGAATTAAACCCAAATGATGGGATTTTTGCAGATATCCATTACGAAGGTGCAGGAAAATCAACAGGATCAAATTATACGTTTAATCGATATACACTAACTTATCGACAATACATAGAAATTTTATCTGGTATTTTTAAACCAATGAACCAAGAATTGGTTTTTGCTTATAGAATTCAGACTCAAAAAACTGATGGAGATGTACCATTTTTCGAAGCTGGAAGAATCTACACAATGAGAGAAAGTGCACTTGGATTGGGTGGAAATAATGGAATTAGAGGATATCCAGTAAATCAGTTCGTAGATAGAGTGATGGGCGTATTTAATACAGAATTGCGATTAACTGCGTTCAGGGTAAAAGCATTAGGTGGTATAGATTTTGTTCTATTAGGTTATTATGATGTAGGACGTGTTGCTCCTTCTTATAAAGAATTTGCTATGAAGGATTTCCATCGCGCAATGGGTGGTGGTATAAGATTCGTATGGCAAAGAAACACAATTATCAACATAAGCTATGGTAGATCTGAATACGAATCAAATGGGAATTTTTCTTTCAACCACATGTTTTAAAAAATTTGAACAAATTTTAGCTTAACATTGTCAATATATTAGTGAAAATTCAAATAATAATACACCCATTAGTGTTACTTATAGTAGGTAGCTTTATACTGCCTACTTTTTTATTTTCTAATGATAAGATCATAATTTTAAATAACAGAGCCATCGAAACAATTCAAAAAAAAGAAGGTGTTTATTTTTATACTTACCCAGAAACTCTTGAATCTATTGATCCTTACAAGGATTATACAAAAAAATATAGAATCTATAAAGAAGATATAATAACAAATTTACAAAGGTTGATAATAGAAAATCGAGAATATACGCCTGCATTTAGAGCTAAGTGTTTACCTATATGGGATTATGGTCTTGAATTTCGACAAAAACAAGAATCTCATTTCTTTTTGTTTTCTTTTAGGTGTCGCACGATAAAATATGTAAACGAAAATATCTTTAAAGATTTTACTCCCCAAAGTCTTGAATTTTATAAAATCTTTAAATACGAAATAGACGAAAGTTCTGCTTATTTAATAGACAAAAAAAATAATTGAAAATTTTTTAACAAAAAATATTTCATTACAATGTGAAGATACTTTTAAAAAAAATCATTTTAGTATTGATTTTTAACATATCGTTATTAAATGCAAACACAATTGCAGTAGTTTCTGATACACAGAAATCAGAGTTATCCAATAAATTTGGAAAAGATATGATTGCTATTTTAGATTCTCAGAAAAGATACGAAATCGTAGAACAAGAAAAAATAGAGGATATTTACAAAGAGCTACAAAAAAGTCAAACAGGATTGGTAAACCAAGAAGAAGCAGCAAAATTAGGATATTTAAAAGGAATTCATTATTTTATTTATTACAACATCAACAAACAAGAAAATAACATCTATGTTGGTAATTTTCGGATCGTTAAAACAGAAACAGGAACTATCATAGGGGCAGGTCGATCCAAAGGCGATTACGAAAATACACTGAACGATTTATCTCAACAAATCATTCATCAATTAGATATTTATTTAAACTTAAACAATCCACTAAGCCCTTATACAATTCTATTAAAACTCAACAAAGAAAAACCTCAATATAGAGTAGGAGAAACTCTCCAAATAAAATTTAAAGTGGTAGCACACAAACATGCTCAATCAAAAAAAGTGTACATACAACTCTTTTCTATCGATGCAACGGGCAAAATTACAATGATTTATCCGAATAAATATTCTGGCTTTGAACCCGTAGAAATTGATCAAGAGTATATCTTTCCTTCGCCAAAGGACGATTTTGAATGGGAATTAACACCACCAACAGGCACTGAATATATTCAAGCTTTTGTTTCCGAACGGCCGATTGATATTTTTCAGACATGGAACAAAGCAAAAGAAAAATTATTTCCAGAATCGAAAGAAAACGGAAATTTACTAACAACCTATCGAGGAATACAAACAAAACTCAAAAAAGAAAAAATAGAAAATTGGTCAGCAATGAGAGTAGCATATGAACTACTTGAATGAACAAAAAGAAAAAATAACCATTGGATTGATGCAATTTGAAATCGATCCAAAAGAACCAACAAAAAACATAGAAAAGATAGCAGATTTTTTGTCTAAAAAAAATGACGATATTGTCGTATTACCAGAAATGTCTATTACTGGGTTTAATTTAAAATATTTAGAAAATTTTTTAAAAGAAGTTGATAAATATTTATATATATTACAAGAGCTTTCAAAATCTAACAAAACAGCAATCTGTACGACATTACCTTATAGAGAAGGAGATTTTATCTATAATCGTTTATTTTTTATTCTTCCAAATGGAGAAATGTATTGGTACGATAAACATTATTTAATTGATTGGGGTGGTTTTAATGAGGGAAAATATTTTACAAATGGAAATTTTTATTTAGTGATCAAGTATTATGGATGGATTATTGGTTTTGCTATTTGTTATGATATAAGATTTCCCGAATTGTTTTATTATATGAATAAATATTCTTGGGAAAACTATCATGATTTCATTAAATTGTTTTTAATTCCTGTCCAGTGGCCAACAAGAAGAATACAACATTTTACGCTACTTTCTAAAGCAAGGGCAATAGAAAACTTAGCTTATGTTGCAGCAACAAATTGTATTGGTAAATTAGGAGATTTAAAGTTTAACGGAAAAAGTGTAATTCTTAATCCCGATGGAGAAGAATTAATTTTTCTAGAAGATCAAGAAATATTAAAAGATTATACAATTGATCTTAAACTCGTAGAAGCAATACAAAAAGAAAGGCCTATTTTAGTTGATCGATACAAAAAATATTATTATTGACAATCAATGAATTTTGATTTATGAATAAAACATTGTATGAAGCATAAAATAGAAGTATCCAAAGAACTTGAAGATTTAATTCCACTTTTTAAACAAGAAACACAAAAGAATTTAGAACTATTAAAGCAAGCAATTCAAAATAAAGATTTTGAAGGTATACGATTTATTTCTCATAAGATAAAAGGATCGTGTGGTTCGTATGGTTTTGATTATATGTCAAAATTGGCAAAACAAATCGAAGATAATTCAAAAAATGAACATTCTATAGAAACTATCAATAAAATCTTCGATGAATTATATAACTATTACTTAAATACAGAAATAATTTTTGTAGACAAACCTTTATAGTAGGGTATTTTGATCGATAATTAAAAAAACATGAGTATTAATTTTTATTACTTCAATTTAATACAATTTATATTTTTGATTTTTTATTTAATTTACTATGGAAAGATCAAACCATTTTTAGAATTTTTACAGGCATTTTTAACAGGTTTATTAGGCGGATTTTTGATCTTACTACTTGCACCTTGGTTTTTAAAACTTTTTCATCCTTCATTAGAAGGTTTAGATATTTTTTTTAAGGCAGCTACCATAGAAAAACTTATGTCTTTTTTGTTGATATTAACATTGATTTATTCTTTCGAAAGAAAAGAGAGTTTAGTTAAAATTATTGTAGCGGGGATACAGTATGCTGCTGGATTTGCGTTTTTAGAAAATATTATTTATCTAATTCGTTTCGAACCACAACTAACATATTTGCGTTTAATTTCTTCTGTGCCGATGCATCTATCTACTTGTGGTATTCAATCTTATTATATGGGATTAGCAATTTTTTATTCGTTAAGAAGAAATAAAATCATCAATTTTTTTAAAGCATTGTTGATTCCAATTGTTTTACACGGACTTTATGATTTTTTAACATTACAGCGAGAAGAAACATATTTTTATTATATTGGTTTTGTGATTGTAGTATCTGTATTTATATTAGAAGTATTTTTTTCAAAAATTCTAATATATCCTGATGGAAAAAATTTACAAAAAGAAAGCTTACGATTGGAAGATTGGATTACGCTACAAATTCAAAAAGGACATTCAAAATGGATTTTATATTCTTCGGGAACCAAAAATTTACCACGAATATCTTTTTTTAGGTTTCAAAAAGATTACATTAAATTGTTCATTGCTTTTGCGATGTTGATACCAGTAGGCTTATATTTGTATAAACCGGATTTTTATTTAAATTATATTAATATTCCCGTACAATATCGATTCACATTATTGTTTATCTTGCCTTTGTCGTTTTTTTTCATGTTTTTGACACTTGGTAGCGTAAACCCAGAATATTTTAAAAATAAAAAAATTCGTATACCAGTAGTATTAGATGTAGAAATATTATTACCAAATCGAAGTGTTACAACGGCAATTTGTTATGAATTAAATCCTTATTCCACGTTTTTACATTCAGAAGAACAATTTGTAGAAAAGGAATCTGTGCTATTAATATTTAGCTATAAAAATCACACTTCTTATCCAATAAATGCGCGGATTATAAAATATATTCCTAACCAACATCCAGAGTATCCATCAGGAATTATTGTATCTTTAAATCGATTTTCGAAACAATTTAATTTTTTTTACTATCGATATTTATTATATCGATTGATAAAAGGAATTATCTTTTTATTGAACTTACCAGGAAGTAAAGCAATAAGGGCTTTATTTGTTAGACCATTAACTGTAATGCAAAACGAAAGACTTTATAGAAAAGGGGAATTTATTTTTCATCAAGGAGATACTGGAAGGCATTTTTATTTAATAAAAAAAGGCAAAGTGGGTATATTTAAAGAATTTGATAATGGAAGAATGCAAAAAATAGCTGAGTTAGGAACAGGAGAAATTTTTGGAGAGATGGCAGTTGTATCAGATGCACCGCGTTCTGCCTCTGCACAATGTTTAGAAGATACCATAGTTGCTGTTGCACACAAAGATCATTTAGAGGCATTAGTTCAGTCCAACCCGCAATTTACGATGGAATTGTTGAATCACTTAATTAAGATGGTTCACAAAAGAGAAGAACAACTAGAAGAATACAGAAAACTCCAAGAGATTTATGTGAAAACATTAGAACAGTTAAATTCTACAAAAAAATTCTAGGTTAATCGAAAAATTCTTCTTTTTCTTTTTTTATTATAATGATTCCTTCTTCGTCTAAAAGTTTGGCTTGTTTTAATATGTAGTTTCTTGCTTCTTGGATTTTTTTTACTGGTATGTTCGAGAGAATATCCATTTCGAATAAAACATCCGAAGCTTTGTTCTGAGATAATGCGTTAAAAAAGCTCCTTTTAAAATCGTCTGGCATACCTAGTAGTGCAGTTGCAATGATTTTTGCATCAATTTTTGATAATAAAATGCGAAGCTCTTCGACTTCTAATTTTTCTAATTCTTCGAAAGTATATAAACGAGATTTGATTCTTTCTAATAGTTCTGGATCTGTTTCTTCTAAAAATTCCAATAGTTCGTTTTCGTATTTTCGATCGAGATGATTCAAAATCGAAACAACTGTTTGTATACCACCTGATTCGGAATATATTTCGTTTGTTTTTTTTGTAAGTTTATACTTTAATTGTTCGATTGCCTTTTCTAGAATGTCGGGAATAAAAGATGCAGAATGAGCAATGCGAAAAACAATTTCTTTTCTTAATTCAGGAGAGAATAATTTTATTAATTGTGCAGTAAAAGCGGGTCTTAGTAATGATAATATTGCTGCAATAATTTGAGGATGTTCGTCTTGTAATAAAGATACGACAATCTTGGGATCATAGTTTTCTAAGAATTGAAGTTCTTTTTGTAAATCTCGATTTTCTGCTTTTTTGATGATCTCTTCTATCTTTTGAGGGCTGTTATTAAAGGTTTTTTCTAATATTTTTGTTGCTTCTTCTTTTCCTGTTGTATAGATAGATTCGTCGTTGAGGCTTTCGTAAAATTCTTTTAATATTTCCTTTTTTTCTTTTTCGGAAATTCGCTTTATTTTTAACATCTCTTCTACTAAAATTTGAATTTCTTCTTCTGATAATTCTTTTAAGATTAAAGAAGCTTGCTCTGGTCCAAGCGCGATAAGTAATTTGGCAGCTCTTTCTTTACCTTGTTTATTGATGGAGTTTTTATTGATGGTTTTTGGCTTTTCTTTATTATCAATGATTTCTTCTCCAACTGTAAAATCGATCTTGTTTTTTTTATTCTTCATTGAATATAAACAAAATTATGAATAAGAAAAAAGAGCAAGAGTTTTTTTTGATCTTAATACAAAAAATGATTGATGTAAGAATTTTATCCATACGACAATAATTTAGAAGTTGTATTTTATTTCAATCCTCTTAAAATGGTATATGCTATGGAAATCGAAGGAATAAAAAATGTATACAAAAGAATTGGAGAAATTCAAAATAAAATCAATTCTATTCAAACTAGGTTTGTACCAAAAAGTTTTTTAGAACAAGTAAATACTTTAAACAAAGAAAAGATTGAATCAGAATCAAAAGATAAAATTAATCCAGTCGAACGCTATCGAAAGGAAAGAACCGAGACAGATATTGGAAAATATTCAAAAAAAGAACTACTCAACCTAATAGAAGATATTGCAGAAAAAGAGGGTGTATCGCCAAACCTAATAAAAGCCATAGTAAAAGTAGAAAGTAATTTTAACCCTAAAGCATTGTCTCCTAAGGGTGCATATGGATTGATGCAGCTTATGCCTAACACAGCAGAGTTATTAAATGTAGATAGGGAAAACCCTGAAGAGAATCTTTTAGGGGGGATCCACTATCTAAAAACACTTGCTTTAAAATATAAAGATTTGGACAAAGTGCTTGCTGCATATAATGCTGGTCCAGGAAATGTAGATAAATACAATGGAGTACCTCCTTTTACAGAAACGAAAAATTACATAAAAAAGATAAAAAAAATTTTGAACCAACTTGAAGATTAAAATTATATTATTTTTATCAATTATATTTATTAATTCTTGTTTTAGGGATGTTGATGATGCTATAATGTATCATATATACCAATCGTTTCATGGTCATATTCAATACGCAACTTGGGGGACAGAAATTCCACCAGAGTATCTTGCAGCATTAATATCTTTGGAATCGTATCCTCCTGGAAATTGGGATAGTGAACGTTTTGAACAAAAGGTGTACGAAAGATTGTTAAAATTAAAACAAAATGGAACTCCATTTAATAGTATTCCTCGCGAAAAAATTATTTCTTTGACAGAAAGTGAATTAAGACAATTAGCAACAAGTTATGGCTTAACCCAAATAATGGGATACCATTGTTTAGAATTGGGTTGTTCCATCGAAGATTTAAGAAGTAGTGATCATTTGTTATGGAGTGTTGCTTATATAAGAAGGCACTATTTAAAATACATTAAACAAAAACAATGGGAAATATGTTTTAAAATGCACAATACGGGTAATCCTTTTGGTAAAACCCACAACAAAGACTATGTGGAAAAAGGTTTAAAGCGAATGGAACATTATAGAAAATGGATTAGACTTAAAGGGAATTTATTAGCAAATCTTTATGAAAATTAATCATAAAACATAAGGGGGTTTTCCCCTTATGTTTATTGTGCACTTACTTGCTGAGCCATTGTTTCGAATTTCTTTTGACCACCTTCGAATCTCATATAACCGACGCACATACATTGAGACCAATCTTCTTTTTCGCCTGGTTTTACACAACTACCAGTATTGTTATCAATTGCGCAGCAATCATAGATACCAACACCTTTAATTAAACCTTTGCTTTGTCTTACGATTGCAACTCCCGTAGATTGACCATCTTGAACCCCAGATGCTTGTTCTAGATAATCACCGATAATTTTAGATAATCCATCGCCTTTTATTTGTGTTAATGCAGCATCTCTACAAGTAGCCATCATTTGAGCAAGTCTTCCACTTTGAATTGCCTTTTCGGATGCTGCCGCAGAGAATTTTAAATATAAGTAATCTTTTGGTTTATCTTCTGTACAATATTGAGCTGGACTCCTACCTTTTTTTGCTTCTGCTGCATCGGGAGCACATGCCCAACCTTCGAATACCCAACCTGCTTCACCTACTGTGGTAGCATCTCTTCGTGCTTCATTTTTTGAACCACAATAGGCTGCAAAAATCGCAACTAAACTTAAAATAATTAATGTCTTTTTCATGTTTTTGAACCTCCTAGTTTTAATAAATGGAAATAAAAATAAACCTAAAAATCATTTTACAAATTGAGATAGAAAAAATTATTTTAAATTTCCTATTCTATTAAGTACTGACTAATATATGTTGAAAAAGGTTCAATCTTTTTTTTTAAATTTTAAAAAAAAATGTATTTTTTTATTAATTTTATTCTATCTGTCGAACATAATTCAAAACCCAAAATTCTATGCATATGATTTTTTTCTATCGTCAGATGACTGCTCAAAAGAAAATATTTTTCCGAATATAAAATTTTTTAAACGATCTTCTCTAAGGACAACTTTATTCGAGCCAGTATGTAAAGATTTTAAAGCGAAAGAAAATTATTATCCGATGGTGATTGATGGAGTAAGTAGTACATCACCAATTATTATAAAAACGGAATGTATTTTCGATAAAAATAAAATTCCTTTGAATCTTTCTTCTAATAATCCTTATTTTGTTCTGTGGGATTCGAACCATAATCAACTACACCCATTATCTGTTAGATATAACGACAAAAAACAATGTGGGTTGATAATTTTTCCAGAAAAAAAATTAAGCGAAGGTTCTTTTTATTTGTTTTTGTTTCGAAAAAGAGTATTCTATGATTTTCTAAAACAAGAATATAAATTAGATATAAAAAAATATTGGGAAGATTTTAAAGAAACCCAAATGTTAAGAGATCTTGATAAAGACCAAGAAAAAATGTTAAAAAGTATTATAAAATTTTACAGCGATATATTTTATTTTAACCCAGACGAAAATGTTTATTCAGTTTTTCCTGTTAGAAGTTATAGTGGAATTTTTGCTCCGTTTTTGTATTTTCGCAATTTAAGAAAAGAAGAATTAGATATAGATATCAAAGAAATAGAAGAAAATTTAGTTTATAAAATTAAATTTAAAGAAAAGAAAAAGAATGCTAAAAATATCAAAATTTATTACATGGGTATTGAAGATTTGGACTATAATATCAATTATGATTATACAAATTATTTTCTGATTTATGTTCCCAAAAAAATCCAAAAAGAAAACTTAATCGTCATTATTTCTAATGGAGATATAGTTTCTTTGCCATTTTTTAGAAATTTAGCAGAAGAAAAGAACCTCGTTTTAATAAGTTATTATGTATTTGATCGTTCTTATATTAATTTTATAAATGATATTTTTCTGTATGATAATATTGATAAAATTTTGCAAAAATTTTTAATAAAATATAATATAAAAAATATTTATAAAATTTGTTTTTTCGATAAAGAATGTATTGTTTCTACATTTTATCAAAACAAAATAAAGAAGGTATTTATTCATAATGTTCCAGATTATATTATAGATTCGTTTTATAAAAATTATTATTATGATGTCCATGTAAATAAAAATCTTTTTATAAATAGAAATCTAACATCGAAAGAGATTTTAAATCTTTTATCTATGCAATTAGAAGAAGATCTTTTAAGAATCAATTATTATATGGAAAATAAAGAAAAACTTATAAAATATTTAAACTATCAGTTTGACTTATATAAAATCAATTTTCTTTTTAATAAAGAAGAGTATAAGATTGATTAATAATATTTATTTAAAATCTTTTTTTAAAAGTTCCAAAAATTCTTTCACTGGTGGTCGAAAAAACTTCTTGTTTAAGATAAAATTTCCTTGGATTAAACCTGCAACAAAAACTAGAATCATCTGCGATTGTTCAAAAGAAATATCTAATTCTTCTTGTAAGATTAATGCGAACTGTCTAATAAACTGAAACGTAGATTTTCTTACAATTTCTGGCGATTCTTCTCGCACTAAATCGAATATTAGAATAGATTGTTTCTGAACAGTTGTAGGATTTTCTAATATGGTATTAACGAACTTTTCTATTTTTTCGTAAGGAGTTTTGCAATCTTTTAATATTTCATGAAATTCTTCTTTCGCTTTTTTCTGAAGCATTTTATACATTTCTATAAATAGATGTTTTTTCGACGGGAAGTAATAATACAAAGAACCAACAGAAACATTTAAGTGTTTTGCAATATCTTTTAATGTAACGTTTCTATACCCTCTTTGAAAAAAAATGTCTACACAGTTTTCCAATACATATTGTCTGTATTTATCATGATCTACTATTTTAGGCATATAACCTCTTTTTAAAATATTCAATGGTTTTGATTAATCCTTCTTCGAGTTTTATTTTTGGTTCATAGTTGATCAATTTACGTGCTAAGGATAAATCTGGTTTACGTTGGAGAGGATCATCTTCGGGAAGAGGTTTAAAAGTGATCTTTGATTTAGAATGTGTTAATTGAATCACCTTTTCTGCTAACTCTAATATAGTAAACTCGCCATCATTTCCTAAGTTTATTGGACCAGGATGTTGTTCTTGATTCATAAAATCGATCATTCCGCGAACTAAATCGCTCACATAACAAAACGAACGTGTCTGTTTACCATCACCATAAACTGTTATATCTTCGTTTTTTAATGCTTGAACAATAAAATTAGAAACAACCCTTCCATCATTAATTTGCATGTTAGGTCCATATGTATTAAAAATTCGAACAACACGAATATCTACTTTATGCTGCCGATGATAATCAAAACATAAGGTTTCTGCTGCTCTTTTACCTTCGTCATAACAAGCGCGAGGACCAATTGGGTTTACATTCCCACGATAGGATTCGGGTTGTGGATGTACCAATGGATCTCCATAGACCTCAGATGTGCTTGCTTGTAAAATTTTCGCTTTAACCCTTTTGGCTAATCCAAGCATATTCATCGTACCAAGAATGGATGTTTTGATGGTTTTAATAGGATTATACTGATAATGAACAGGACTTGCAGGACATGCTAAGTTGTAGATTTCGTCTACTTCTAATTTAATAGGATCGATGATATCATGTCGAATTAATTCAAAATTATCAAAATCCATCAAATGTTTAATATTTTCTTTTCTTCCTGTAAAAAAGTTATCCAAACATATTACATAATGGCCTTGTTTTAATAAAGCTTCGCATAAATGAGAGCCAATAAAACCTGCTCCACCGGTTACTAGGATTGTCTTCATGATTTCGAATTCAAATTTTTTTTTGTTTGATTATAGACAACCAATTTTAAAATGTATAATTTTTTATTATATTTTTTTTAGAATAATCAAAGCAATATCATCGTTTAATTCCGAAAAAGACGTATTTGTAATGATTTTTTTTCCAGTAAATTTCTCCACATCTACAATAAGAGAATTTAATAGGTCGTTGGGTTCTTTGTAAAGGTTGTTCAGTAAAAATTTTTCTAGACGTTCATTTCCATAGAGTTCTTGATTTTGATTCATCGCTTCGATCAATCCATCTGTATATTGAATAAATATATCATTAGATTTTAATTCCACTCGTTGGGATTTAATTGTTGTTTGATATAAATCATTTCCTATCGCTGCTAAGGGTAAACCACCAACAGGAAAAAAATTGATCTTATCGCCGCGAATTAAGATTGCTGGAAGATGTCCTGATGAAACAAATCGTAGTGTAGACGTTTCTTTATTATAGCTACCAATAAAAGCAGTGATAAAAATTTCTGGTGGAGTTTCGTTGTGTAAATCTTCGTTTAATATCATAGAAATTCTTAATGGATCCGTTATACCTTGCTTAACAATAGAATGAAGTCGAGAACGCATTAAAGTCATAATCAAGGCTGGTCCAACACCATGACTAGAAACATCCGCGATGATAAACACAATCTCTTTATCGTTAGCTTCTATAAAATCATAATAATCACCGCCTACACCATTCATTGCTTTATAAAACGATGCTATTTGTAGATGATCTTTGATGTTTTGTGGAAAGGAAGTAGGAAGCAAACGTTTTTGAATTTCTTCTGCTGCATTAAGTTCTTTTTTTAGTTCTTCTCTTTCTTTTAAGCCTTTAACCATCAAATTTACTGACTCTGCTAATTGGCTTAATTCATCTTTTCCTTTGTATGGGATAAAAATATTTAGTTCGCCATCGGCGATTTTTAGGATTTGTGTTATGATAAATTGTAGTTTTTTAATCAAAATCCCGCTAAATAAAATCGCGATGATTAAAAATCGCGCACCTAATGCAATAGCTGTATCGATAAATTTACTTTTTTCTAAGGAAAGTTGATTCTTGAATTTTCGCATTTCTGTAATGATTCGCGTAAAACCAGCAGTATTTTCAGTTAAACTTTTTTTTGCTAATTCTTCTATGTCCGTAGTATGAATTTCTATAAATATGTCTCTTGCCTCTTTTTTGTCTAAAATAACAAACCCTCTGTAAAAATATTTATTGAATTGTTTTTGTTCAAAAGGAGAAAAAAGCCAATCTTCTAAATCTTGAAAAAATGTTTTATAGAATTCTCTTACAGTTGGGGATTTTATATAATCTGTATAGCGGTTCGGATCAAAATTGTATTCTAAAAATATTTTTTTGTATAAAACATTTTCTGGTAGATAAAGATATGCATCTAGTATTTGTAGATTTTCGTCAAATACCCATTGCTTTTTTTGATTTTCTAATGTTTCTAATTCTTTTTTTAGAGAATTGATTTCTTTTATTAAAGGGATGCGAGCTTCGGTGTTGTTTATCGATAATGCAGTCAATTGCTTTTGTTTATCTTTTATTTTTGATTCAATATCGTTTTTTTGATTAAAATAATCTAAAAATGCTGAGTTGTATTTTTTCAATATTTCGTAGGAATGCTTTTCTATTAGGTTTTTCTTTTTTTCTAATAGATTTTGCAAATTGTTTAACAATAATCTATAATTTTCGTCTTCGTACAATTTGCTTCTATCGCTTGTGCTGTTTTCTATTTGTATAATTTTATTATAAATTTCTTTTATTTTAAGATTTATATTTTTAATTTTACCTGAAAGTATTTTCCATTGGTATTTATCTTTTGATTGCAATGATTGAAGAATTTTAATGCTACGTTCATATATAGCTGGATATTGGTAGATAGTTTTTAATATTAAAAAATAATCGGTGTTATCGATCGAAAATTGCGTGCTATAAGGTTCTATTAGCGGTTCATTGTTTTTGTATTGTTCATAGATTTTATTAAGGGGATCTTTAACTAATGGGTTTTGCCAACTAATTTTATTTATAGGAGAATGTTCATTAACAACAGAAAGATTTTTAGTGTCGAATCTTTGCCATCTTAACGTATTGATGGATTCTATTCTATATTGATTAAAATCTAAACCTAAGAAAAAATTTCTTTGTTTTTCTTCATAATTGTAGATGAATCGAATTAAATCATCAAACTGTTTTTTATAGATTAAATACTCGTTTTCTTTTTGTTCTATTTTTGATTTTGCCAAGTTTTGTGCCAGAAAAAAAAGATTTTCTCTTTCGCTTTTTTGTAATTTTCTTTGGGATTTTTCTTCTAAGATAGTGATGATTTTTTCTTTTGATTTTTCGTATAATTCTTTTTTCTTGGGATCTAAATTTTTATTATTGTTCGATTTTTCTTCTTTAATGCGAAATGTTTCGAGTTGAACTAATACATCGCCATAATAATCTATCTCCGATACAAGATTTTGGACAGGAAACAAAAAAGGGCTTATTTCTTTTTCGAAGGCATTCCGAAGAGTTCTTTCTTGTTGGGAGCTATAAATGGTAGATAGAATAAAAATAAATACCACAATGATAAAAAAAGTAAAAAGAGCAATTCTACCTTTAATGCTACTTGTATAAAAATATATTTTTTTGAACATAATTTTCTTTTATTTTTGATTTAATGTGTTTCAAGTAAAAATAATCAATCTTGAAAATATTTTTTAAACCAATGATAATTCTTCAAGTGAGAGTTCTTTAAGAATGATGGGAAATTTTATTTCTGGTCTATCTTTTAAAAATGCATAATCTTCTGTTACGATTAAAAAACCATCTTTTTCTAAAAATAATTTTTCTAAGAAAGGAATTTTATCGGTAATATCTGTTAAGTAAATCGTTAAAGGATTTTGTGATAGGTGTTTATTTGTATAAATTTTATTTTTTTCGAGAATATTTTTTACATGTTTGGCTGTTTCTATCGAAGAGTCAATAAGAAATAAATGAGGATATATTTCTTGAATATCTTGTTTAAGCAAGGGATAATGAGTACAACCAAGAATCAAATCATTTATGTTTAAGTCCACGATTTCTTGTAAGTATTCTTTTATCACGTTTTTTGTAATGGGGTGATTGACCCATCCTTCTTCTACTAAGGGAACAAAAAGAGGACATGGTTTAGAGAATACAAATATTTCGGGATCGCGAGCATGGATAAGATTGGGATATTTCTGTGATTTTACAGTAGCTCTTGTTCCAATTATGGCAACAGAGGTTTGGTTGGATTGATGAAAAAATGCATCTACTCCGGGCTCAATTACTCCAACTACGGGAATTTCGAAGGTTTTTTTTAGCACATCCAAAGCATGAGCTGATGCTGTATTACATGCAACAACAAGTAATTTTATGTTTTGTTTTACAAGAAAAGACGCGATTTCTAAACTATATTTTATGATTGTTTCCTTTGAACGCGAACCATAAGGAACACGCGCAGTATCTCCCACATAGATAAAATTTTCTTCTGGTAAATGGCGGATTAATTCTGCAAGAACAGTTAATCCGCCTACTCCAGAATCGAATATACCAATGGGTCTTGGATCCATTAAGAATTTACTTTATCTAATTCGAAAGCATCGTGAACGGCTTGTAATGCTTTTTTCCCTACATCCTTTTTAACAACAACAGAAATTTTGATTTCGGACGTAGAGATCATTTCTATGTTGATGTTTTCTTTTGCTAATGCTTCGAACATTTTGCCAGCAACACCGGAATGAGACTTCATACCGATTCCTACAGCAGAAACAATTGCAATGTTTTCGTCAACATCATAAGAACCTGCTCCCATTTCTTTTATGAAAGATTCTACAATCTCTTTTGTAACATAAAGGCTATCTACTGGTATAGTAAAAGAGATGGTATTCTTTTGATCTTTTCCTGTACTTTGAACAATCATATCTACGTTGATATCTGCTCTTGCTAAACGGTTAAACAAATTTGCTGCAAGACCTGGTCTGTCGGGAATATCCATGACAGAAATTCTTGCTTCGTCAGTTTTTAAAGTTACACCTCTAATGAGTACTTTTTCCATGATTTTTTCCTCCGGCACTACTAATGTTCCTGGATTGTTATTAAAACTTGAACGTACGTGAATAATCACATTGTATTTTGATGCAACTTCAACACTTCGGGAATGTAATACACCTGCTCCCAAACGTGCTAATTCCAGCATCTCTTCGTAGCTAATCATCGAGATTTTTTTAGCTGATGGAACTTTATTAGGATCTGTTGTATAAACTCCATCCACATCTGTATAAATTTCGCAAGCATCAGCTTTTAATGCAGCAGCTAATGCAACGGCTGTTAAGTCCGATCCGCCTCTGCCTAATGTGGTAATGTTAAAGTCTTCGTCTATTCCTTGAAAACCAGCAACAATCACTACTTTTTTTTGTTTTAATTGTTCTCTAATTCTTGCTGTGTCGATGGATTGAATCCTTGCCATGGAATGTTTTTTATCTGTAAGAATTTGAGCTTGGGCACCTGTAAAACTTATTGCTGGAACTCCAATGTAATCTAATGCCATAGCTAAAAGAGCGATCGACACTTGTTCTCCAGTAGAAAGAAGAACATCCATTTCTCTCGCTTTCGGGAATGGATGGATCTTTTTTGCCATTTCTATTAGTTGATCAGTCGTATGTCCCATTGCAGACACAACAACGACTAAATCATGCCCTTGATCGTAATACATTTTGATTCTATTTGCAACATTTTTGATTCTATCTGTATCACCTACGGATGTTCCACCATATTTTTGGACAATTAAACCCATATTGGTTGACATTTTTTTATGATTTCTCTTAAAGAAAAGAATAAATTCGTTGTCCTGATAAAAATTCAAAAAGATTTATCTTTTTATTATGAAAAATAAGTATCTTTATATTTTTTATCTATTTGGTTCTATTGTTTTAATTTATATTTTAAGTGTTAATAACGACTATTGGAAGGTTCTAAACAATTTGATCCTCGATTTTGTTTTTATTCTTTTGTTTTACTTAAAATACAAAAAAAGCGAAAATCTTTTGTTTTATTTACGATTAACATTTTATTTAATTTTTATTAATCATCTTACTTTGTTGAGTTTTATAATTGTACAGTTTAAAGGTATAAAAGTTCATTACTATATATATTTTCAGTTTGTATTTTTTTTATATTTGCTTTTAACATCTAGAAAAAACTTAAATTATTTAAACATCTTGGTTTTATTTGCTCTTTTAGTAACACCCGTTTCTTTATTGTACGATCTTTATTTTTTTGGAGAGTATAGTATATTTTTATTTTTTTTAATCATTTTAGAAATTCTTATTAACAGAAACATTTTCTTGATATTAAAACCTAATAAGATAGGATTATTATATATATTTTATATTATTCTTTTATTAATTGGAATTGTTCAATTCTTTTACGTAATCCCCAAAGGCAGTATAATATTCCATTGGTTTAAATTTTTTATTTATCTTGTTTCTTTTCTATCTTTCTTGTATTTTTTTAAAAATAATCGTCATTTTGATAGAATTTTATATGTTCTATCTTCTTATATATCTATTCAGTTATTTTTTATTACTTTAATGATATTTTTGCATAAAAATAATATCATTGGTAAAGCAAACGAAAATTTTTTTGCGATGTATTTTGATTGGTCAATCTTTTTTATATTATTAGGTTTTTTTCAAGAATCGAGCAGAAAGAAAAAAATTGTTCGTTTTTTGTTTTTAATTATAACTTTTTTCCTTTGCTATTATGTAATTATACTTTTTGATGCAAAAACAACCATGCTTGCAATTCCATTAACTATCATTCTGGTTCTGGCTAAGTATTATTGGGATAAATTAAATTTATCGAATGATCTAAAAAACAATTTATATTTATTTATATTTGTTTTTATATATATTTGTCTGTATTTTGTTTTATTTTATTATGCTGTTTATTCTCAAAATAGTTCTATTATGACACGTTTTTTTTATTGGTATGTAATAATGCAATATTTTATTAAGAATCCACAACATATTTTCTTTGGGTTGGGAGAATACGAGTTGGGATTTTTGTATAAATATTTAACTTTTGATATAAATACCTTCCCATATTTAGCATTTACAGACTATAAGTTCTTTTTCGGTTCACATGCACATAACGATATAATTTCTTTTCTTATTGGTGGAGGTTTGGTATTTCTTGGAATATATTTTTATATAATTTATAAAATATTTCATTTAAAAATTTTTAATATAAGAGATTATGTCTTTTTTTCTATTATAGTAATTGGTATTTTTCATGGTATAACAGAACCTTTTATGTTTAGTCAATATACTGGTTATATTTTTTGGTTTATTGCAGTAGTATTATTATATAGAAATCAACAGCTAGAATTTGATTTTTTTAACAAAAGTTTTAGGCCAAAGATTCAAAATTTAAAAAGATTTATCAAAATTTTTATATATATTTCTATTATTTTTAATCTATATTTTTTCGTAAAATTAGAACTAAAAAGAAATGTATATTTAGATTACTATTACAAAACATTAGATGAATTAAAATATTTTTACGAGGCAAAACGAGAAGAAAATATAGATACTAGCAAAAGAATCAATCAAATCCAAGAGAAAATAAATTTGTTAAAAGTACTTGTTTATATTTCTCCATGGGAAAAAGAAAATTATTCTATATTAGCAGATTACTGGATTAATCTTTATGTCTATCAGCCAGATAGAATCTATTTAAAAAATGCTTATCAAAATTTATGTAAGAGTTTTTATTTAAATCCCTTAGTAAAAGACTATGGTAGACTTAATGTGTTAATTTATAGAGAAAAAATCGAAAATGATTCTTTCTATTGCAGACATTTAGAAAAATTTGATCCTTATAATTTGTTAGAAATCAATCAATCTTCTTTTAGTGAGAAAAAATAAAGCAATCATTAAAATCAACAAAGAGAAAATACTAACAATAATTCCTTTAATAAGACTATTGGGATAAAACTTAAATTCTATTGTATGTTTACCTTGCGGAACTACTATACCTACTCCCACTATGTTTGCTGGATATATTTTTGCTTCTTTGTTATCGATATATGCCTTCCAATAAGAGTTAAAGTTCTCTAAAAGTACTAAAAATCCTAAATTTGAGTTTGTTGTTTCTAATTTTAAATAATATTCTTTTTCTTCTAGCAGAGTAACTTTCGCATTGGAATTAGAATAACTATTATTTAAAATTACATCATCTTTTAGGTGAATATAAGATTCTTTTTGTAGATCGATATTACTACTAAAAATATCATCAAACAATTTGTATAAAAATATAGATGTTTCTAGAAAATTTATTTTATTAGTAAAAAAAATTCTTGGTGCTACATTGTTATATTCAATCATTTTAATAAGAAAATTTTGGTTTAAGTAATAATTCTTAATATAATTTATATCATTACTAAGTTTATTATCAGGAAAATAAAAATAAGAAATGCTTTGTTGCTCTTTATTAGGTTCATAGAATGCATTTCCATTAAATAAATAACGTTTATTGTTTGTTGTATCGATAATTTCTAGCGATACAAATCGAATTTCTAAATCGTTCATCCATGGTTCGAATTTTATTTGAATATTCTGTGTGTGATTTGTTAATTCTTTTTCGAAAAAAAAGATATATTCACAGTTGGTTCTATTGATTTGTTTAATGAAATTATTCAAGCGAAGATTATTACAATCATTTTCGTACCAAGATATGTTATCTTCGAATATTAAATCTATGGTATCTTTGTTGTTGATGGTAGTTTTTAATATTACTTGTTCTTTTTTTAAGTGGATTTTTGGGTTATTCATTAAACTAAAGTATAATTTTATTTGATAATTTTTGGAGTTTAAGATTTCTATAATCTCTTTTGGTATAGTAATATTGTAGATAGAATGATAATTTTTATTTATCGTTAGATAATAAGAATAAAAATAATCATCAGCAAATAAATAAAAAAAGCTTTTTTCCACATTCCATTTAGGAAGTATATGATTAAGAGACGAAGCCAAAAAATTAAAAGCTACAACGTTAAAGTTCGCTAACGATGAGTATACACCAGAAGATGGAATACGATACAATGCATTTAAATTATTAGAATACGGATAAAAAGGGCATTTACTAGAATTATAGATCAAACAAGGTTTTTGGAAGTAAATTCTTTTGTTTTCGCTGACTGATATTTTATCATTCTTATAGATTAAATCCTTTTTCGATGCATATAAAACAGAATCGATGTATTGAATGTTTATGCCTAAGTCGATTATCACAAGAAACAAAACAAGAATAGATAATCTTTTATAGTTTACAAAAAATATAAATATTATTAATAAAAATATTAATATAAAATATTGAAATATTATTCCATTATTTAATGACAAATTAAAAAGTCTTATATCTTGTAATCTCTTGTATTTATCGAAAATTTCGGGAAAGATCAAAAAATATAAAATTGGTAGAAAGAATAGAAATAATAAATATAAAATTGATATAGTTTTAAATGTACGAAATTTTAACAAGCTTTTTAGTTCTGCAATTAAGATACTAGATAAAATAGAAACAATAAAAGTAATTTCTAAAAAATGTCGCGAAGGACCTCGTAAGGTATTTATAACAGGCAACTTGTAAAGTAATTGAGAAAAAATTGTTTGGCTGCCCAATGTCCACAAAAAGAAAAAAACCAAACTAAAAATTGAAAATAAACGAAAGCTTTTATCTTTTATAAAGAAGATTACGATTAGAGAAAATGCTCCAAATAAACCAAAGTATCTGTATAGTTCATGGAAGTTATGCGATGCAATATGGTAGTATTGTTGGGGAATTACATAATAAAAAAACTGATTTTCTGCAATTCCTCCCCAAAAATAGGGAAAAATTAAGTTAATAAGATTTCTTAAAGGAAATTCGTATTCTGTAAAGGCAACAAAGCTGATCTTAGATTTGCGAAAAGAATTTTGAGTCAATTCGACTAATGGCAATAACTGAAAAGAAACTATGAGTAAACTAAAAACAATTGCAAGGAATAATAAACCAAATTTCAATAAGTTATCTCTATATTGGGATTTATCTTTGGTAAGAAACAAATCAAACATTGCATAAAGAAAAATAAAAATCAATATTTGAAGATGAATTTGTGGATGTCCTGATAAAAAAGTAAGAGAGTTAGAAAAAATCAAACCAACATACCAAAAGAAAGAATTCTCTTTAAGAAATTTGTAACAAAAATAAAAAATTATGGGCAAAAATACAGAGGTGGAAACAATACTTAACATACTGATTTGTCCAGCAATACTACCACTTAAAGAAAAAATTATTCCACTAATTAAAGAACCTAAATAGTTTCTAGAAAATTCGTAAGAAACTAAAAACGTAAAATAAGCACCAATCATAATAAAGTGTAAGATATAATAATCAAACCCAGTTAAAGTTGGTGGAAATAAATATTTAAAGGGGTAAAAAGTTTGCCATTGTGGTTCTGCAAACGAAGGGAAACCATAACCTAAATATTTGTTCCAAAATCCTCTTTGTGTAAAATATACATAAAACTGAGCAAAATTATCATGGTTAATAAAATGATGATCTAATATATAAATTTTATTAAATACAATTATAAATAATACTAAATAAAAAATTATTGGAAAAAATATATATTTAAAAAAACGATTTTTTTCTAGAATGGTCATCAATCCAATTATTTATAGGTATGATTATAAACAATTCTATTTTCGAGGGATTGGAATGGTAAAAATATACAATTTAGTGGGAATTAATCCCACTAAATTTTAAGCTTCGAGGTTTTTTAAAGCAAATTCCCAATTCACTAATTTTGCTATAAAAGTATCTATGTAATCGGGTCTTCGATTTTGGTAATCTAAATAATAAGCATGTTCCCAAACATCAATTGTAATAAGGGGTTTTAAATTTTTTGTGATAGGGGTTTCTGCATTTGGGGTTTTTAAAACTTTGAGCTTTTTATCTGCTGGATCTAAAACCAACCATGCCCAACCACTGCCAAATTGAGTTGCAGCTGCTTGTTTGAATTCGTTTTTAAAATTATCGAAACTTCCGAAATCAGCAATAATCTTATCGAGTAAAGCCTTTGGTGGTTCTCCACCTCCGTTGGGCTTCATAGAATGCCAATAGAAGGTATGATTCCATACCTGGGCAGAATTGTTAAAAATTCCAACTTTTGATGAATCTTTAGCAGATTCTTTTATAATGGTCTCTAAATCTGCTTTTTCTAAGGGTGTTCCTTGAATCAAATTATTCGTGTTGTTAACGTATGCAGCATGGTGCTTTCCATGATGGAATTCCAATGTTTTTTCTGATATGTGTGGTTCCAAAGCATTTTTTGGATAAGGTAATTCTGGTAATGTTATTGCCATTATCTTCCTCCTTTTTTAGTTAAATTAAAGTTAATACAGAATTCGATTAAGTCAATCAAAATTGTTGATATTATACAAAGTTTTATAAAAAAGTTATATTATTTGAAAGTATTTAATATTTATTTTAAAATTTTATAAAAATTATTAATTATTCATTTTTTAAAATTCTTCTATTTTTGATACTCATAGACAATGTATGTTTGTCTGTAAATTCGAGGGTTGAACCTGTGGGAACCCCATGAGTTAATCGAGAAAAAGTCACAGGATAATGCGAAAATTTTCTAACTATAAAGTCGGCAGTAGCATCTCCTTCTAACGTTGGGTTGGTTGCAATAAAGCATTCTTTGATGGTTCCGGTTTTTAGTCTTTGCTCTAATTCTTTTATACGTAAGTCGTCTTCTCCAATTCCATCGAGGGGAGATAATGCTCCCATTAAAACATGATAAATGCCATTGAATTCATTCGTAGATTCGATAATAAAAATATCTGATGGATCTTCTACAATACATACAATTTCTTTGTTGCGATTTTCGTCTTTGCAGATATCGCAGATTGGTTCCAAAGAGAAGCCACCGCATATTTCGCAAAATTGAATCTTCTCTACTAGCGATAAAATCGAAGAAGCAAGTCTTTGGGCTTCTTCTTTGTTGCTTTTTAGTAAATGAAATGCAATCCTTCTTGCGCTTTTTTCTCCAATGCCTGGTAATCGCGTAAAAATTTCGATAAAAGATTCTAATTCTTTTAAAAACATTTATTTTAAAAACTGACCTAATTTTCCTAATCCACCTTGCCTTTTCATTTCTTTTTCTAATCGTTTTTTGCTTTTTTCTATTGCTCCATTAACTGCCATTGTAATCCATTTTTGTTGTTTTTCTCTATCAGTTTCTTGAAAAAATTTATCATTTAGTATGATTTGTATTACTTTACCTTCGCCATTAACAACTGCTTCTACTGCTCCTTTGCCAGCTTCGTCCTTACTTTCGATTTGATTGATGATTTCTTGCAATTTTTCGGCTTCTTCTTTTAGTTCTTTCATTTCGCTTAAATTTTTTAGTTTATCTTTTAATCCCATAATGATACAAAAAAATCAGAATATTTTCGAAATCAATAAATTATTTTATAAACGCAATAGAACAATGTTTAATCAAAAAATTAAAAAAATTATCATAGATAAATAATAAATAATTGTAAAAAAATAAAACAAAAATATTTTAGTGTTAGGGGGAATTATGAGTGTTCAAGATTTACCTTTAAGTAAACAAATTGCATATGCATTAGGACAATATGGTTGGTCGATATTAATCAACATAATTGGAATACAATTAGTTTATTTCTATGCACCACCAGAAAATGCAGGTTTACCATATTTTATTCCACAGGTAACCTTCTTGGGATTTTTGAATATCCTTTCGATAATCGCAGCATCCGGACGTTTGTTTGATGCTATCACAGATCCAATAATTGCAGGTTTGAGCGATCGTTTAAAACATCCGAAAGGAAGAAGAATACCCTTTTTAAATTGGGGTGCAATTCCATCAGCTTTATTTTGTTTTTTGATCTTTTTCCCCATAGAAAAAGATCAATCTACTTTAAATGTTGTATTTATCATTACCGTGCAGTTACTTTTCTTTCTTTTCTTAACCATGTATGTAACACCTTATTTCGCGTTATTAGCTGAACTTGGTCATACTACAAATCAACGCCTAAATTTATCGACTTATATTTCTATCACTTATGCATTAGGTATTATGACCGCAGCTCAAGTACCTCTTGTTGCAAATCTTCTTAAAGATAAATTGAATTTAGATGCTGTAACATCGATGCAATATAGTATTGGTATATTTTGCTTAATTTCTATTATACTAATGTATTTTCCTATATGGTTTATCGAAGAAAAAAAATATTGTAAATCTAATCCAATCGATATACCTATATTAGAATCTCTAAAAAGCACTTTTAAAAACGAATATTTCCGGTATTATGTCATTGCAGATTTTGCTTATTTTGCTTCATTAACTATTATAATGACTGGATTGTTGTTTTATACAACAGTTTTATTGTTTCCCGATGATAAAGTAAAAGGCGAAAATATCGTAGGAATCCTATTACCCATTATGATATTAACTTCTTTTGTGTTGTATCCTGTCGTAAACATCTTAGCAAAAAAAGTAGGGAAAAAGATCTTAGTTGTGATTTCTTATGCTGTAATGAGCATCGTCTTTTTACAAATTTATTTTATGGGAGAAAAATTTTATAACAGAATTTTTTCACCTGATCTTCAGGCTTTTGGAGTCATTATTTTGTATTCTATACCATTAGCCTTTGTAAGTATTTTGCCCAATGCAATATTAGCTGATATTGCAGAATATGACGCAAAGAAAACCAATTTACCCAAAGAGGGAATGTATTTCGCAGCGAGAACCTTCTTACAAAAAATAGGCCAAACCTTTGGAATTTTTCTTTTTGCTCTTTTGATCCTTTTTGGAAAAGATCCTGGAAATGATTTGGGTGTCCGACTTACAGGAATTGCTGGTTTTATTCTATCGTTTATTGCTGCGATTTATTTTGCAAGATACAACGAAATAGAACTATTGAAAGAGTTAGAAAAATAGATGGAAACAGTTTTAATCACGGCTATTTTATATTTTATCAGTTTAGTTATATACAATAATTTTTCTTTTTTTAAGAAGTTTTTGATTCAGCCTTCGATTCTTACTGGTTTATTTTTTTTATTTTTAGGGAATCAGGGAGTTTCCATCATATCTAACGAAATATACAATGATTTAAAAATATTGCCAAGTATGTTGATTTCTTTTTTGTTTTCTGGAATCATCCTTTCGAGCCCGGCAGTGGATATAAAAAATTCTAGGTTTTATCTTCGTGTTCTTAGGCAGGGAATTTTTGTGTGGATTACAGCAATTTTGCAATTACTGATGGGATTTACGATTTCTTATTTTTATTTTGGGAAGGATTCTCCCTATTTGATTTTGAGTAGTTTAATAGAAATTGGTTGGATAGGCGGCCATGGAAGCGCAGCTGCCTATTCTGGTTTTGTAAAACAATTGGAGATTCCAGAAGCAGGAGATTTAGCAATCATTTCTGCTACCGTCGGTTTGTTATGGGGAAATTTAAGTGGAATCATTCTGGTAAATTTTCTTAAAAGAAAAGAAATAAAAAAAAAAATCTATTTTGAATTAAACGAATTTCCAAAACCCCAAGAAAGTGAGTTAAATGTCACTAAAATGGTCTATGGTATTGTAATATCTATCATACCTGTTGCGATTTCTTATTATTTAAAAAAGGTTTTAGAATCCCTACATTTTTTATCCGAATTTTTAAAAAATTTTATAGAACAATTACCTTTATTTTTTCTCGTGATTGTTGTTTCGTTTTTTTTAAGAGGAATATTTTTTATCTATTTTAAAAAAGAGGAAACCCTTTTTGTAGGTATAAAGATTTTTACGGGAATTGTTTTGGACTTGTTGATTCTTTCTGCCATTGCAACGATGAATCTTAGTATTATAATAAAATCGATTGATATTGTCGTCATTTATTCTTTGGGAGGAATTCTAACATCATTATTTGCATTTATTATCTCTCCTTTATTTGTCGATGAACATCCGGAGATTTCTTTAATCAATTATGGTATGGCAACAGGCACCACAGCTACGGGATTAATGTTATTGAATTCTTATAAAACGATAAACGATAAGTCTTCTCAACAAGCAATATTAGTTTATGGGAGTGCAGCTTCAATGTCCGCTCCTTTTATTGGTGGTGGTATGATTTCATTATTAATTCCTCTGTTGATAAAAAATGGTTTTTTTTATTTATTATTTATAACGCTTTTTATCACGTTAGTCGTTTTAATAATTGCGAATTTATCATTAAAAAAAATTTATAAATAATTTTATATGATATTTTTGCGATCTCTAATAGGAATATATTCCGAAGATAAAGGAAATTCGATTCGAGCTATGGTATTTTGATCGTCTTTAAACACTCTAAAATATTCTGGTTTAAAACCAGCTTCTTTGATCAAAAGCACAACAAGAGGTAAACCTAATCCTTCTCCTTCTTCGTTTATCTGTCCGTAATGGATCATAAAATCGATTAAATCTTTCGAATGCATTGCAATGGAAAGACTCTTTCTTAATCGTTTTTCTTCTTCTGGTAGCATTCTTGTATTGTTTATAACATAGATTAAAATTCTTTTTGTATCGATGTCAACTGTTAGATGAACTTTTAAACCTAAGTCTTTCAGTGCCTCTATCCATTCCTCTTTTTTTGTTAAATCTCTATGATTATGTAAATTTTGATTTTTAAACAGATGTTGATAATATTTTTTAAATTCTTCGAGCCCTTTTGAATATTCTTCTGTATTTTCGAAAGAATAATTATTTTTTATAAAAAAGATACGTTTTAAATTGGACTTAATAGCATTGTTGATAAGTTCATAAATAATTTGAAATACAAAATCTCCAAAATTGGGCTTTTGTAATTCTTCTTCTAATTGTTTAAAAAAAGTACGTAATTCGTCTTTAAAGTTATCGTCAAGAATTTCAAATTTATATTCTTTTTTAAGCATTAAAAATAAAATTTTGATCTTTGATTATCGCGTTGCATACTTCGAAAATAAATAAAGAAATTTGCATAATCCACACTAGCTTTTGATCTAATGACAATCGATGGAATTCTGTATGACCGTCGAATTCTTTGGGATCTATGGATTTAAGTGTTTCTTTTAATTGCATTTTAGACATGATCATATTTCTCACTCCTTTTGTCAACATTAATTATTAGGATAAATTGTTTTTTTTAATTCTTTTATATCAATCAAATCTTTATCCCTTGGTTCTTTTAAATTTTGTTTTAGCTCAATAATCGCTTGTTTAGAGAGTATGCAAATAGTGTGCCCAAAGATTTCAATATTTTCTGTTTTGTTGATCCATTTATCGTAGCTAAGATCAGGATGAATTAATACATCTACTTGTTTATAGGGTTTATTTTTGTCTATAAAGGTAAAAGCCAATGCATTTTTTTCTTCTATAATATATTTTATCAGCTCTTGATCGTATAAAATTTCTGCTGGAACAGGGGGGCGTGGTGTCATTTGAAACTCCGACATTACTTCTAAAAATAAATCTATGTTTTCTTTGCTCATTTGTAAAGAAATATCTAAGTCTAGTGTCATTCTTTCTACACCATGTAGCACTACTGCAACACCCCCGAAAACGATAAACTTAACCCCTTTAGTAGAAAGGGAAACTAATATATCTTTTAGGAATGTTTCTGACATTATTTATAAAAACTTGCAAATTTTTCTACAGGAATAGGTTTGATTTTGCTTGCATTTCCTGCTGTCCAAAATGCTTCGAAGCGTTGTTTGCAAATTTCTTTCATTGCTTTGATTGCTGGTTTTAAAAATTGTCGGGGATCAAATTCCGAAGGATCTTTTGCCATTACCTCTCTTACCGCAGCTGTCCAAGCTAATCGCAAATCGGTATCTATATTGATTTTACGAACCCCAGATTTTATTCCTTTTTGAATTTCTTCGATAGGGACTCCATAGGTTTCGGGAATGTTTCCACCAAATTCATTGATTTTTTGTCGAAGTTCTTGGGGAACAGATGATGAACCGTGCATTACCAAGTGTGTATTGGGTATCTTTTCGTGGATTTCTTTGATTCGAGAAATAACTAATACTTCTCCTGTGGGTTTTTGTTTAAATTTATATGCTCCATGACTTGTTCCAATAGCAACAGCAAGAGCATCAACATGGGTTAATTCTACGAATTTTTTTGCTTCGTCTGGATCGGTTAAGAGCTGTTCTTTTGTTAAAGTACCTTCTGCACCATGACCATCTTCTTTGTCGGCCTTCATCGTTTCTAACGAGCCTAAACAACCTAATTCTCCTTCGACGCTAATACCAAGTTTATGCGCTACATTTACGACTTCTCTCGTTACAGAAACATTGTATTCAAACTCTGCTGGGGTTTTACCATCTTCTAAAAGAGAGCCATCCATCATTACACTTGTAAAACCTAATCGAATGGCAGAATAACATGTTGCAGGGCTATTACCATGATCTTGGTGTAGAGCAACAGGTATTTCTGGCCATGTTTCTGTTGCTGCTAATATTAAATGACGAATAAAATTTTCGCCAGCATATTTTCTTGCACCACGTGAAACCTGTAAAATTACTGGGCTATTTGTTTCCTGTGCTGCTTCCATTATGGCTAATACCTGTTCTAAATTATTTACGTTAAAAGCAGGTATACCATAATTGTATTCCGCAGCATGATCTAACAATAATCTCATTGGAACTAGTGACATAATAACAAAATTATTTATTAAAATTTACTTGCAATCTTTTTTTTTAATACTGAAACGTAATCATCTTTATCTTGAAATCTTTTAACTATATCATAATTATTTTGACATTTTTTAACAATAAAAAATATTATATTTATGCCAATATTAAATGGTAGTAAAAAAATAAAAATAATTTATAAAAATAATAAAATAAATTGTTCTTTATTATTCGAAACAGTAAGTAAAATCGCATTAGTAATTGAAGATCAATTTCCCGATATAGAAAAATTAAAATACGAAGTTCGTTTAGATTTCGAAACAAGACAAGGGAATTATGATTGCTATTTCCAAAGCAAGGTTGAATTTGTAGGATATGATATGATTCACAAAAAATACATTATAGAAATCGATTATCCAGCTGTTTTTAAAAGAATATTAAACCCTATTCGAGATAATTAGGTTGATAATGAAAAATCAAGATGCCTTCTAATGGGTTTGTGTTGGTAATATTTATTCCAATAGCAGAACCGGTAGAAAAGAATAGGTTGTTTGAAGGAATTTTTAATATTTCCGACGCGATTTCTACAATATCTGGCATATGAAGCACAAAAATCAGTGAATCGTTCATTTGATATTTTGATAACAGTTCGTTAAAGTGAAATAGTGCGGAATTAGGTTTTAATTCCAGTTTTTCTTCTATGGGAATCTTGAATTCTTGGTTTAGGATTTGTGCTGTTTGTTTAGCTCTTAAAATAGGACTTGTTAAGATTTCCTTAAATTGCCAACGAGTTTTTTGTATAAAAGTTCTTATAATTTGAGCTTCTTTTTTTCCTTCTTCGGTTAAATTTCTTTGGGGATCTTCACTTGATTCATAAGCTTTGGCATGTCGTACTAGGATGATTTTCATGCAAAAACGTAAAATAAATCTATTTTTAAGAATCAATAAAAATTAAATTTTTGTTGATTTTTTTAAAAAATAAAAAAAATGTAAAATAATGTCACAAGATGTAATTGTCCAAAAGATTAACGAGAACATCGAAATTGCTGTTAGGAATGGTCGTTATTTAGCATTAAAAACCCATAGAATGACCGATACGGTAGAAAAACATATTCAATATGCATTAGAAAGTATTCTAAAAAAAACAGAGCACGAAAGATACATTCATTCTCTCTATACAATATTAAAAGAACTTGTGATAAATGGTTGTAAGGCAAACCAAAAAAGAATTTTTTTCGAAGAGAGAGGATACAATATTTCTGATCCAGAAGATTATAAAAAAGGCATGGAAGAATATAAAAAACATTTTAGCGAAGAAATGGCAATAGAATACGGAAAAAAAGCCAAGCAAAAAGGACTTTATGTTTTAATAGATTTTGAATTTGATGAAAATGGCTTAAGAATCGAGGTTATTAATAATTCTTCTATCGCAGAACAAGAAGAAAAAGTTATGAGGGAAAAATTAAAAAGAGCTATGGGATACAATGATTTAGCAGAGTTTTACATGGATCAAGCAATGCAGGGAGAATCCGAAGGGGCTGGATTAGGACTTGCACTTGTAATTATTCTTCTTAAAGGAGAAGGGATTGATCCAAATTATTTTAGGATTATCATTGATAAAGATAAGACCATTGCTCGGTTGGAAATACCTTTTAACGAAAATTTTGTTAGCAAAAGAAGATCCCAAAGAGTTATTTAGTATTTAGTAAATTTCTTATTTTTCCGAAATATTCATCAAGATGAAGTTTCAGCATTTTTTTCTAACAATGATTGTTTTTTTTTCAACAAGTTTTATTTATCCTTTGGAAAAACCTTCCGGGTTTGATTTATATGAACCGGGAATTTTTAATCCTTTGGGACCTACATTGCTTTATGGGAATTCTGATATTCAAAGAAGACCTTATATGTTGATGGCTTTAAATGAAAAAAACGAAATCGTAGAAAAATCCCTTTTACAATACAATAAAGATGGTAGGTTGATTGCAGAAAAAATTTTCGATGCAAAAAACCAATTTAAAGGAGAAGTGCTTTATAAATACGACGAAAAAGGCAATGTTATTGAAGAAACTTATAAAGATTTTAACGGAAATATCATTGCAAAAAAAGTTAGGCATTTTAGGAATAATGTATTAGACCAAATTGATGTGTACGATGCAAACGAATTGGTTTTTTCACGAAAATACAAATACGAAAAAAATCAAATTACAGGAAGAGAGAACCAAAAAGGTATCTCCGAACCATTTGTGATAAAACTAAAAAATGGCTTAATAGAATCCGTAGAATTTAAAGAAAAAAATACAACATTAATGGAAATTAAATATAAATATCAGCAGGATAAGTTAGTCGAAAGGATTAAAACTACCGGCGATGCACAATCAAAATGTGAATATATCTATGACAATAATAATCGCTTAAAAGAATATATTTTCTTTGATTTTATTCGAAGCAAATGGATAAAAACTAAAACGATACAATTTGTTTACGCAGATCAAATTTAATATATTTGATATAGTATGATTAAATAATTTTATAAAAAATATGATAAAATCTATTTATAAAAAAATTATATAATTATTTTATAAAACATAAATAAAAAAAATTTAATGTTTTGTTTTTTTACGAATTAATCGATCTAATAGAGTAGGAGCAATAACGCGTAAATAAAAAATCACTCTACCTGTTAAATTGGTAAAAACATATTTCTTTTCTTTTTGGATTGCTTTTCGAAAGATTACTGCTATTTCTTTTGGTTCTTTTGCGTTTTTTTCTTGTTCTTCTGATAAAGGTTTTCCATCACTTGTAATACCACTTGTTCTTAAATTGGTTTTTGTATATCCTGGAAAAAAAATAGAAACAACGATATTATCTTGATACACTTCTTGGGAGATACTTTCTAAAAATAATTGTGCAGCTGCTTTGCTTGAACAATAAGCAAATCGTTCTGGGATTCCATATAAACTACTTGGGGTAGATACAAGACAAATCATTTTTTTATTGGGATTATTTTTTAGTATTGGAAGTAGAATGCGCGTTAATTCAACCACAGAAAAAAAGTTGATTTCGAAGGTTTTTCTTAGAGCTTCTTCGGTAGAATTTTCGAACTTTCCATGATTGGTAATACCAGCATTATGGATTACTATGTCGATACGAGGAATTGTTATAACAAATTCTTTTAATCTTTCTCTATGTTGGGATGATGTTATATCTCCGGAAAATATATAGCAATCAATGTTAGTTGATTCTTTGATTTCTTTTTTTACGCGTTCTAGTTCTTCTTTTCGTCGAGCAATCAGGATGGGAATAGAACCAAACTTTGCTAATTCTTTTGCGAGAGCTTCTCCAATACCAGAAGATCCCCCAGTGATCAAGACATATTTATTTTTTAATTCCATCTTAAAGAGATGATTTTATAAATTCTTTATAAATGCAATAATTTTTAGTATAGAACTGCTATCGACGTTAAGGGACCATGTGCACCAATTACAAGTGATTGTTCGATATCTGCTGTTTTGGATGGACCAGCGATCCAAAATCCTCCGTGCTTAAATAATTTGGTGTGTTTTGTTATCGCTTCTTCCATGTTGTAATATAAACTTTTTTTATTGATTAAGATAACTTGATGTTTACATAAAAATAATCCCGCATCGTAAGGAAGGGTGTTTTTAGGAATCCATAAAGCACCTTGGTTTGCAACTCCTAGTTTTGCTTCTACAAAAAGAACATCTAAGTTATCGAAATCCTGTGGTTTTTGAATTTCTTTTTCTTTAAGAAAAGAAAATTCTCCTTTTATAGACGAATCAATTTCTAGCGAAAAAGTAGAATATATATTTGCATTTTGGGTTAAAAAGCCAAATTTTAAAATTTCTTGAAACAACCTTTTTTTCTGAGATATTTTTAATGATTTACCTCCTGCTAATTCCCAATTTTGTGTAAATTCTTGGATTAAATTTTCTTTCGAAATCTTTTTAGAAGATAAAGTATATTTAGGATAAGGATATTTTTCTATTTGAGGAAAATCGTTTATAAAATCATTTAATTTTGTCATGATATTGCTCCAAGTAAATTTGTCGAAATGTTTTTGGGGGAATTTCGGGTAAATATCTTTTAATCTTTTTTTCGATAAAATGTGGTGTAAATTTTGTAGTAAACCTTACTATTTTGTGTAAAATCATAAATTTTTTTGGGTCAGACATAAAGTTTCTTAAAAAGGAAAAGATCGACTTGGGCATCTTTTTAATATCTTTGAGTTCTTGTCTCCATAAAAATAATTGATTGTGTATATCAATTTTTACGGGACAAACGTTGGAACAAGAACCACACAATGTACTTGCGAAAGGCAAATCTCCAAATTCTGTTTTATTTCTATGTGGGTTCAAAATACTTCCAATTGGTCCTGGTATTGTAGCATGATAGGAATGACCTCCACTTCTTCGATAAACAGGACAGGTATTTAAACAGGCTCCACAGCGAATACATTTAAGAGAATTGCGAAAATCATCATGCTTTAAAATACGCGAACGTCCATTATCTAAAATGACGATATGAACAGTTTGATTTGGGTTTGGTTTTTGGAAGATAGTAGTATAAGAAGTTATCAATTGACCTGTTGCAGAAGGTGCTAAGATTCTTAAAAAGATCGACAAATCTTTTAATTTAGGAATAATTTTTTCTACTCCCATGCAAGCTATATGAATGTTAGGTATGGTTGTTCCTAAATCTGCATTGCCTTCGTTTGTGCATACGACAAAACCACCAGTTTCTGCAATCGCGAAATTTACACCTGTAATGCCTGCTTGTGCTTGTAAAAATTTTTCTCTTAGATGTTTTCGCGCTTCTCTTGTAAGGTAAGTGGGATCGGCATTATTTCGATCTGTGTTTAGATAATAAGAAAAAGTCTCTGCTACATCTTCTTTTTTGAGATGAATTGCAGGAAGAACAATATGGGATGGATGTTCTTTTCTTAGTTGTACGATTCTTTCTCCTAGGTCTGTATCGATTACTTCTATACCGCGACTTTCTAAAAATGGATTCAACCCACATTCTTCTGTTAACATAGATTTACTTTTAACAACTCTATTAATGTTGTTTTGTGATAAAATTTGGTACACAGTAGAGTTGAGCTCTACTGCATCCTTTGCAAAGTGTACAATAAATCCATTTTTTGTCGCGTTAATATAAAACTGTTCTACATATTTTTTTATGTTAGATAAAACATGAAGTTTAATTTGCGATGCAATTTCTCTTAATTCTTCCCATTCGGGTATTTTTTGTGTTGTGTTATCTCTTTTAAAACGGACATGCAATAAAGCTTGATTGTGCCAGTTAACCCTTTCTTCGGAACCTAAAAATTTTTTTGTTAATACTTGGTGCTTCATATTGTTTTATTCCATAATAAATGATAATGAATTGTACAAAATTTCTCCAATGTAAAAAAACTCAACATTCTCATTCTGTTTATTTGTGATTGTTTTTAGGTGTGTAAGACAGCTTAAATCATATCCTATTAAAGTATTAATATTTTTATTTATAAATTTATTTAATAAATCTTTTCCCATTTTTACACTTAGATCATTTTCGTAGTAAGAAAATGTCCCTCCAAAACCACAACATTCATCCCACATTTCTACTTCTACAATTTCGAGTCCTTGAATAATATTTAATATTTCTTTTACTTTGTTTATATTGTTCGTCCTAAGTTCGCTAGATTTTGCTAGTTGCAGTTCTCTAAGTCCATGGCAGCTATATACAATACTTGCTTTTTTGTTTTGCACTAAATATATTTTTGATTTATGAATTTTATAAATATCATAAAGAAATTCTGTAAATTCGTAAACCTTGTTTTTTAATTCAGTTTGTGTGGATATATCAGAAATAAAATGTTGATAATGATTTTTTACCATGCTTGTACAACTTGCAGCTAATACGATAATATAATCATATTCATTTAGAATGTTCAAAAATTGATCCATAAAAAACTTTCCCTTTTCTGTTTCGCCAGAATTAAAAAAAGGTTGTCCACAGCAGGTAAGGTTGTACAAAAAAGAAACGTTTAAATTTAAGTGTTCTAAAAATTTTAGGGATTTTAACGCTGCTTCTGGGTATAAAAGATCCATATAGCAGGGAACAAAAAGACCAATTTTACTCTTGAAAATTTCTTTTGACATAGATTTGATAAATAAACATATAAAATAATTTTATATATTTGCAAGCAAAAAAATCTTGATTTTTATTTTAAGAATTGTTTTATATATTAATCGAATTCAACTATGGCAGATTCGTTTTTGCAAAGGATTGTAAAAGATCTAAAACAAAAAGACCCTAAAGAAAAAAATATTTATTTAGATAAAATTATAAATAATTTAAACCAATACAGAAAAGATGCTAATAAATCTATCCAGCAAGAGATTTTAGAAGAAGTTGCTTATTCTCTTCGGAAAGTAGAAAGTCAGTTACGTTTATCATTGCTTGAATGTGAGAAATTATTTGGAGAGTATAAGGTTTGCGAAAATAAAGAAGAAATCTTAAAAAAATACGAGGAAGCAAAGAAAAGGGCTTTACAAGAAAAATGGAAGTTTATGGTTCAAAGGGAATCCTTGGGATTGATTTGGACAGAGGATTTAGAAAAGATGTATCCAAACCCTAAGGAATTAAAAGATTCGTAGAAAAGATTATGAACCATTTTAAAGAATTGTTAAAAAAAGAATTTTTAGAAAGATTGAATCCTGCACAACAAGATGCTGTCTTACATTTTACTGGTCCGATGTTGATCTATGCTGGAGCTGGTTCGGGAAAAACGCGAGTTATTACTCATCGAATTGCGTATTTAATAAGGGTTTTGGATGTAGCACCTAATTCTATTCTTGCAGTAACATTTACTAATAAAGCAGCAGAAGAGATGAAGGAACGCGTTCATCAATTGATTGGACCTTATGCAGAAAAGGTTACCATTAAAACTTTCCATAGTCTTGGTCTACAACTATTAAGAGAAAATTATCATTTGTTAAACGTTAGTTCCAATTTTAGTATTTATGATTCTACATCACAAAAAAGTGTTGCAAAAAAGATATTCAAAACCCTAAGGATCGAGACTTCCGAATTAACTATAAGTGATTTTTTGCAAAGAATCAATTTAGCACGCGATGATTTTTTAAGTCCAGAGGAATTTTATCAGAAGTATAGTCATCAAAAACACATAGAGGTTTTGTATCAATTCTACGAAAAATACATTAAAGAATTGCGAAGCAATCATGCTTTCGATTTTGCTGACTTGTTGTACGAATCAGTAAAAATGTTACTTGATTATCCAGAAATATTAGAGGTTTACCAAAATCGTTGGAAGTTTGTGATGATTGATGAGTACCAAGATACAAATTATATTCAGTATTTGTTAACAATGCTAATTACAAAAAATCATCGAAATATTGTTGTAGTAGGGGATGATGATCAATCGATTTATTCTTGGCGCGGTGCAAGAGTAGAAAACATTCTGAATTTTAAGAAGGATTTTCCCGAAGCAAAAATCGTCAAGCTCGAAGAAAACTATCGTAGTACAAATCAAATTCTAAACTTGGCAAATCGATTAATCCGTTTTAATACTTACCGAAATGATAAAAAATTATATTCTATGATTGGAGACGGAGAAGAGCCTACTCTATTCAAATGTATGGATGAATATGACGAAGCTAAAAAAATTGTTTACGAAATTTATAAATTAAAAAATCAATATAATTTAGAAGATATAGCAATTTTTTACAGGACAAATGCTCAATCGCGAATATTCGAACAAGTTTTTAGAGAAAACAAAATTCCTTATGTTATCTATGGTAGTATTCGTTTCTTTGAACGAAAAGAAATCAAGGATGTATTAAGTTATCTACAATTTATTAACAATCCTTATGATTTCGAAAGTTTCGAAAGAATGACAGAAAATCCACCGCGAGGAATCGGAGAGAAATCATTAGCAACAATTCGCGAAGTTGCACTAACCAAAAATTTAGACTACATAACAGCATTCGAAGAAGCAATAAAGCAAAAAAAGTTTCGGAATTCAAAAAATACAGAAAACTTTCTGAAATTACTAAAAAGCTGGTATCAATTAAAAAATCGTATCAATTTAGGAGATTTGGTTCAAACCATTATCGAAGAATCTGGAATGATTCAATACTATGAAAAAGACCTAAATCCAGAAAATTTATCCAGAATAGAAAATATAAAAGAATTCATCCAAAGTGTGATAGATTACGAGCAACAACAAAAATCTAACAATAAACAAATTACATTATCTGAGTATTTACAAGATATTTCTTTGTTAACATCTTCCGAAGAAATTTCGGATCAAATATCAAATCAAAAAGGAATACAGTTGATGACTTTACATAATGCAAAAGGGCTCGAATTTTCTGTCGTTTTTTTGACGGGGTTAGAAGAGGGAATTTTACCGCACCAATTTTCTATGGAGGATAACATAGAAGAAGAAAGACGATTGGTATACGTTGGCATAACTCGTGCAAAAAAGAAATTGTATATTAGCTATGTGGAAAGAAGAAATCGATTTGGACAAGTGAATTATTCAGCTCCTTCGCGATTTTTAGAAGAGATGGAATTGTTAAAAATAGAAAAAAAAATCAACAACTTAAACGATTTTATGCCAAAGAAGCAAGGATTATTATCTAATACCATACAAGAAGAAGAGTTGAATATAAACGAAAGATATTTTCACGAAAAATTTGGAGAAGGCATTTTAAAAGAAATCGAGGAGGTTGCAGGAAAAAAAATTATTACGATTGAATTTTTTAATGGAGAAAAAAAAAGATTTCTTGCAAATCGTACACCATTAAGAAAAATTACATCTCAATGATAAACAAAAATTACCTTTGGAAGAGTGGGATTTTTTTTGCATTGTTTTTAACCTTACCTATTCATGCTCAGACTTACAATATTTTCGATAATAAACCAAACCCGGGTTATGTATTAAAAGATTGGAAGGCGCGCATAGGTTCAATTACAACAAAAGAGGGAAAACCCTTCTATATTCCGGATTATGATAAAAACAATCAATACTTAAAAGATTTTAATACCGAAGAATGGAAGTCGATAAAAATACCTTTTGAATTCAAAAAAATTGGGGGGAATTCAAAACTATTTAGTATATCTTTACTGCATGAATTTAACTTAGAAAAAATAAACCTAAACCCCAATAAGGAACTATCTCTACATATACCATATTTTAACATGAACCTAGAAATTTATCTAAATGGTAATAAGCTTGCTGAATTGGGTAAAATAGATTTAGAAAGACAAACTTATTTATCTACTGGGTTTAGAAGGCATACAATTGTTAAACTACCTCAGGAACTATTAAAAGAAAATAATCAGCTAATCCTCGTATTATATGCTGTTTATCCCGATATGGTTCGTTTGGATGATACTTTGGATGATGTTCACTTAGAGATTAATTATTACGAAGAACATTTAAAAGTATATAACGAAACCATTTCGTTTATGCTTTTATTCTTGTATTTTTTTGTTGGTGCATATCATTTTTTATTGTATGTAAAAAGACCTAAGGAGCGATATAACCTATGGTTTGGTTTGTTCTCTTTGTTTTTATCGTTATATTATATTGTTCGAACCACCTATGTTTATTATCTTGCTCAAACTTTGAATCTAGATAGCTTTTTTATCACAAAGTTGGATTATTCGTTTGTTTTTGCAGCATCTTTATGGGCTTTATTGTTCTTCGAAGAGTTTCATTATTCAAAGTTAACAAAATTTGCTTTAGGTGTATCCGCTCTTATTTCTTTTTATATAGTAATTATCTGGTTTTTTTCTTATTATTTTGCATCAGAAATTTTAAGCTATTGGCAAAAAACAGCATTAATTGTTATGTTATATTCTGTTGGTATAGTTGTTTATTATGCTACAAAAAAGAAGAATCAAGATTCGCGTAGGTTAGTTATTGGAATGTTAATAATGGCAATAACGATTACTTGGGATATACTAGGTGCAATGAATATTGGATTACAAAACTATCAGTTAGCACGATATGGTTTTTTTGCTTTTGTAATGGGAATTGCAACTGTTCTTGCTAACAAATTTTTGCGTGTTTATCGAGAAGTAGAGGAATTAAATTTACACTTAGAAGAAAAGGTAAAAGAAAGAACAAGAGAGTTGCAGCAATCATTAGAACAAATCCAAAAATTAAAAGAACAACAAGATGGAGATTATTTCTTAACATCTCTTTTAATAAAACCTTTGATGATAGAAAGCATACATTCAGAAGTTATTGCAATCGAAAGTTTTATTAAAGAAAAAAAGGAATTTCAATTTCGAAATTGGAAAAGGGAAATTGGTGGAGATATAAATATAGTCCAGGATATTACGTTAAAAAACAAACCTTATGTATTTATTTTTAATGGTGATGCAATGGGGAAATCCTTACAAGGTGCTGGTGGAGCTCTGGTTGCTGGTGTGATCATCAAAGCGATATTAACAAGGACTTTGCTTTATCCAGAATATCAGAATAGTTTTCCAGAAAAATGGTTAAAAGAATTGTTTATAGAGATCCATAAGGTTTTCGAATCTTTTGATTGTTCTATGCTTTTGTCTGGATTTTTGGGGTTGATGGAAGAATTTACTGGAACTCTATATTTTATCTACGCAGAGCATCCTTATCCAGTGTTGTATAGGAATGGCAAGGCAGAATTTTTAGACAATACTACGGAGTTTCGAAAATTTGGAACCCCAGGTGTATTAGGAAAGGTCTATATCCTAGTAAAAAAATTAGAACCAAATGATGTAATATTTATTGGATCTGATGGTAAGGATGATCTTATTTTAGAAAGCAATGGTCAAGAAATTATTAACGAAGACGAAACTTTATTTTTAAGGTTGGTAGAACGTGCGGAAGGAAATTTAGAAAAACTTGTTCAAGAAATTCAGAATACGGGAAAACTAATGGATGATATTTCTATCATAAGAGCATCGTATAAAGAAGGAGAATTAGGTAATACAGAAGAAAACATTAAACCAGAAGAAAAAAGAACCATTATAGAACGAATAAAATATTTAATCCATAAAGAAGATTGGCAACAGCTAAAAAGTTACTTAGAAGATATAAACAAAAAATATTACAATTTAGAATTTGTTCAGCGAGAGCTTATCAATGCTTATTACATATTAGAACAGTATGCAAAGGTTATTAGCGAAGGTGAACAATATTTAGAAGCATATCCTTACAACAACGATATTTTGTATAAAGTTTCGCGTGCATATTTAATTACGAAGAATTACGAAAAAGCATTGGAGTTAGCAGAAAGATTAGATTTAAGAGATCCAAAACACATATCGAATTTATTTACGTTAGTGAATTGTTATAATTTATTAGATCAAAGAAAAAAAGCAATCAAGGTATTAAACCGACTGATAGATCTTGCACCAGACAAAGAAGAAACAAAACGTCTAAGAACCATCATATTAGGATATTAAGAAATATTTATAAATAAAAAAATAATTAAAAAATAGGATTTAATCCCAAATGTCTTGCTATTACAATTCTTTGTATTTCTGATGTACCTTCTCCTATTTGTAGTAATCTTTGATCTCTGTAAAAACGTTCGATTTCGTATTCCTTCATTAATCCATAGCCACCATGAATTTGTACAGCTTCGTCTGCCACCTCTTTTGCTACTTCGGAACAATATAGTTTTGCCATGGCAGCTTCCATCGAGAAAGGCTTTTTGTTATCTTTTAACCAACAAGCTTTGTATAAAAGATTTCTTGCAGTTTCTATTTTTACAGCCATATCTGCAAGTTTAAAGGAAATTGCCTGAAAGTTTGCAATAGGTTTTCCGAATTGTTCGCGTTGTTTTGCATATTTTAACGCTAATTCAAAAGCACCTTGTGCACAACCTAATCCCATTGCTGCTATGGCTAATCGACCAGAATCTAATGTAGAAAGCATGATTTTGGAACCTTCTCCTAATTTTCCTAAGATATTTTCTTCTGGAACACAACAATCTTCGAAAAATAATTCTGATGTGTTGGATGCTCTCCACATCAATTTTCCCTTCATCGTTCTGGTAGAAAAACCCGGTGTACCTTTTTCTACCAGAAAGCAGGTATATTCCTTTTTTTCGGAATTGGGATCACTTCCACTTACTGCTTGAACAGTAGCACCTATTGTTAGTGGTGTATCTCCATTAGTGATAAAGGTTTTTTGACCATTAATAATGTAGCAGTTATCTTTTTTTTTCGCGATAGTTTTAGTCCCACGAGAATCCGATCCAGCACCTGGTTCTGTTAAACCAAATGCCCAAAGATATCCATTACATATTTTTGGAAGATATTTTTCCTTTTGTTGTTTATTACCAAAATTAAAAATGGGACCTGTTCCCAAAGAATTATGAGCAGCAACAGTTGCAGCATGCGAACCATCAACGCGAGCGATTTCTTCGACAATCAATATATACGAAAGATAATCTAAACCCATTCCCCCATATTCTTCGGATACCGTAATTCCTAAAAACCCCAATTCTGCCATTTGTTTGGTGATTTCTACCGAAAATTCTTCTTTTTCGTCTAATTCTTTAGCTTTTGGTTTTATTACACCTTCCGCGAATTCTCTTGCTAAGTTTTTTATTTTTAAATGTTCTTCGCTTAATTCAAAATTCATACGACTACTCCGATATTGTATTTAATAAATGTTTAGGAATTTTGATTTTTTGGTTCAAAAATGCCTGTGCGATTGTTTTGCCTTGTGCATCAATTTGTAGGGAACGTGTTCCTCCACCTTCTAAACTTTCTTCTAGAATAAAATTAAAAGCTTCTAAGTTTGGAATTTCGTATCTTAATACTCTTCCTTTGCAGATTTCTCGAAATAAGAATTTTATATAATCCGCTGTTAAAACCTCTTTTAAAAATTCATAGATAGCTCTACTTCTTGCAATAATTCCTAAGTTGATTTTATCGCCTTTGTCGCCACTTCTCGCTAGACATATTTCGTAAAAATGAACTTCGGTTAAATTATGTTGATTTTTGTACAAAAAATCAAAGTTTAAATTGATGCTATTATGTGAGCTTGTTTGTGGTTTTGTTGGAACCAATTCTTTTTCGTATTGATGTTCGATAGATACATTCCAATAAGTCTTCTCTGGGTTTAGAAAAAGAAGTTTCGGTTCTATTTTCTTTTTTTCTATTAGAGTGGGATAGTAAGCAATCACTTCGCTTATTTTTTGCCTTCCACCAGTATAAGAAATACCTGGTGGGCCACTAAGAATTAGAGAGGGAATCTTTCTTGTAAATTCGTCTAGTTTATCTTGATCATAATCGTGAGCATAAAAACGTAATAAAATTTCGTTTGCTTCGTTAAAAGAAATTAGGTTTTTATGACAACTATTATAACCAATCAGAGAAACGTTAAACCGATAGAATTCTTTCGAAAGCTTGTTCAAAAGCATTTCTTCTAGTATCTTTGCTTTTTGTATAGCTTTCGGACCAGAAACAATTAAATCGCCGAAGACCTTATAACCATCATGATAACCCATAGAAACTTTGTAGTATTTGGTAGGTGGTTTGCCTTTGATACTCTTAAAAAAAACTTCATTGTCGTTTTTTTCTTGAATGTGAATAGAATTAAAATCTGCTATAACATCTGGTGAAATATAATTATAAGGGTCTTCGATTTCGTAGAGAAGTTGTTCTCGAACCGTATCTTTATTAATTATACCTCCAGTATTTTTATGTTTTTTTAGAATAAAAGTGCCATCAGGAAAGGCTTCTATCAATGGGTATCCTATGTTCCAGTCTTGAATGAAATGCCAATCGGTAAAGTTTCCTCCTGTGGATTGTGTTCCACACTCGATCAAGTGTCCAGCAACAAGAGAGCTTGCAAGTTTATCCCAATCGTTATCTTGCCAGTCGAATTCATATATCATCGGTGCCATAACAAGACTTGCATCCGACACCCTGCCAGTAATGATGATGTTTGCATGATTTTTTAGTGCTTCTACGATTGCTTTTGCACCAAAATAAACATTTGCAATTTGTAGATTCTTACGAATATCGTTGAATTGAACCTTAGGATTATCTAAGTTTGTGAATTCTTGATCGTTATAAAAATCAATGTTGGGAAGGATGTTGTCTCCGTAAATTACAGCAATTTTGATTTTTTCTTCTAAATGATGTTTTTTTAATATATCCAAAATCTTTTCTCCACAGGCTATTGGATTTAATCCTCCAGCATTTGTGATTATTTTTACGTTGTTTTTTAAGATTAAATCTAGGTTGTTTTGGACTTGTAAGACAAAATCGGGAATGTAACCTGCTCCTGGATTTTTTAATTGCTGTTTGCGAAGAATGCTCATCGTAACTTCTGCTAAGTAATCGAGCGTTAGGTAGTGAAGTTTTCCGCTTTCGAGCTGTTTTCTAAAAGCATCAAAATCATCACCCCAAAAACCGCCAGCATTGCCTATTATAATGCTATTGTTTTGCATAAATTTAGTTTAATGTTTAACTATTACAATTCAAATTAACATTCTAGAAATTACAAGCATTTTTTGAACTTTATACAATCATTGAATCAAATCTTCGCCTACGTCATATGGTCTTACAATAGGTTTAGTTAAATTTTTACACTCTTCGAGTAAGATTTGGATTTCTCGTTTCATTTTTGATGTTAGTTCTTTAACAGCATTTTTTTTGGATTTTTGGTATTCTGGATAATGTTCCTTAATTGAAATAACAGGCCTAAACCTTACAACGGCTTTTCTTGGCCGAAATTTAGATTCTCCAAAAAGATATTCTTCGAAATGTTTTAGCCATTCGTACATCCGTTCTGCGGTTGGGTAAGAAATCAAATATTCGGTATGAATACTAATAAAATTATAAGCTTTAAGACATTCTCTCTTCATCCATTCTAGTTCGTTTGGAGTAATTTTGGGTAATCGTGGATCAGGATATTGTACTGTGATCATTTCAGCAATGGAAAGCAAATATCGCAATTTATCTATTGCATGTGTGTCTTTATTGTACCCAGTAATTTTAAGTTTTTCTGCTACATTATCTAATATTTGATGGCGGATTCTTCCAATTCGATAATCCCATCCTTTATCTATTTCTGGAAGAATTTGGTATGTCTTTTCTGCTTGTTCTAATAACACTCTTCCGATGGTTAAAAATCTTCTAAGTAAATTTTTATTTTTTGGATCAATTCCTAATTGAGCTTCTATCTTTTTTAAAGATTGGTGTAGTTCGCCTTTTATCTGGGCATCTGTACCTTTCATAATGTATTTTACAAAAGCTGGTAAGATAACAATGTCTTCGTTTGGTTCAGATTTGATTACATCTTCGTAAGCCCAAAAAGCTAGTTGCGCAATACCAGGCTGGAATGGCATTAAATGATCGTTTTCTCCGCTAGTTGGTTCACCTTCTGGAAAGAGTACTAACTTTCCTTGGGGATTCGATAAAATTTTTCTTGCTGTTCGAATGGATTCTTTATCAGAAGCTCCGGGAAGAACAGAAAACGCTCCTACATTTTGGATGAATTTTCCGACAAGTCCATTTCCCCAATCAAATACTTGTCGCGATGCCATGTAATTAAATCGACTTCCCATTACATTAGCAACATAATAAGCTACAATTGGTTCTGTTGTTGTTGGGTGGTTGCTTGCATAAATCAATCTTTTATTCCTTAATGTTCTTAGATATTGTCTATCTTCTGATGAAATTTCGATCTCTTCTAAGTTTTGTATCAGTTTTGCTAAGATAGGAAAAGAAATATCTAATGTCCATAGTAAAGGCAAACTAAATCCTGGTGGTATAAAAGGTTCCATTTAATACAATTCTAAAAACAAGTTTAATTCTATCAATCAAAAAATAGTCGACTTTTTAAAAGCAAAAATAAACTTTATTTTTAATTATGGTAGAAACACTTACAAAACAAAAAAAAGATTTATTTATAAAAGATATCGTTCCTAAATTAGACAATCCTTTCAAAAAACAAGACAAAAAAGAAATCCCAGTAACACCGTACGATAAAGCATTGTGGATGGGTAAAGAATTGATTGAAAAACCCTTAAAAGGTGGTGGAACATCGCGAATTATCGTTCAACACCATAAAAACCGAATGACAGTTTTTGAAAGAATTCAAGTCTTAACCAAAGAATATCCCACTTATTTGTACCAAAACTGGGGTAAGCACTTAGACGGAGCAAGTATTATAACAGCAATCATCAATATAGATGGAAGAGATGTAGCAATTTATGGACATGATTTTACTAATCGCGCAGGTTCCATGGATGCAACGAATGGAGAAAAGCTTGCACGTCTGATCTATTTGGCTGGCGAAAAGGGCATTCCTCTTATAGGAATGAATGATTCTGCTGGTGCTTATGTACCTGCAGGTGTAGGTGGATTGGATGGATATTCCGAAGCATTCTGTGCTTTAAGAAAAATTTCTGGTGTTGTTCCCAGTATAATGCTTATGTTTGGTTTTAATGCGGGAGGTGGTTCTTATCTGCCGCGACAAGGTTCTTTTATGATTCAGCCACAGGATACATTTTTTGGGTTAACAGGTCCACAAGTTGTAAAAGAGGTATTAGGCGAAGATATTACTCCGGATGATTTGGGTGGTCCTAAGGTTCATAGTCAAAGTGGTGTTGTCGATATAGTTGCTTCTGACGAGGTAAATGCATTAAGAAAAGCTTTAAGACTTTTGAAATATATTCCAGATAACAATCGCAGCTTTGCGCCGTATTATCCTACTTCTGATCCTATCGATAGATTTATTTATGAAGAAGATATATTACTAAGAAAAACATTTAATTCTCCCACAGGTTTTAATACGCCCTTCGACATTACTTTGATGATTCAAAACATCGTAGACCATGGAGAATTTTTTGAAATCCAAAAAACACGAGCAAGAAATTTAATCTGTGCATTTGGGCGAATTGGTGGTCATGTTGTTGGAATAATGGCAAATAATTCTGCTGTTGCAAGTGGTCAAATTGATATTCATGCTGCATATAAAGGTGCGCGATTTGTTCGTTTTTGTAATTTGTATAATATACCAATGATCTTTTTTGAAGATACAACGGGTTTTCTTCCTGGAAAAGAACAAGAATCAGGGGGAATTGTTCAAGCAGGTAGAGCATTGTTGGATGCTATTATAGATTTACGAACACCTCGCTTCTTGGTGATTGTTAGAAATGCTTTTGGTGGTGCTTACGCTTCTTTTAATTCTTATCATGTTGGAGCAGACATGGTTTTTGCTTTTCCAACAGCAAGAGTAGCAGTAATGGGGCCAGCTGGAAGAGAATTTGTTTATAAAGAAGAGCTAAAAGCTGCACGAGCAGAGGTAAGAAAGCTTATGGCACAAGGAAAACAAGAAGAAGCACAACAACTCTTAGCAAAAATCAATAAAGAGTTTTCGGATAGATACGAAGAAGAATTGATGAACCCCAAAGAAGCACTTTCTTTAGGATCTATTTCTCAAATCATTATGCCTGGTGAAAGTAGAAAAGTTTTAGCAGAGAACCTAAACTTCTATTTAAGACATTATACTCCTTGTCCATTACAAGAACCACAAAGAGAATTTCACTAGAAGAATGGCAATTTTTGTTACTGGTACAAGCACAGGGGTGGGTAAAACCATTACTTGTGCTTATATGATTAAAAAATATAAAAATATCATAAAAAATTTAAAGTATTGGAAGCCTATACAAACTGGCTATCCACCTGATGATGACTCTAAAACTGTTCAAATCCTTAGTGAAGTTGACGAAAGCTATATTTTACCTTCTTTAAAGTTTAAAGAGCCAGTAAGCCCCCATTTTGCAGCAGAACTAGAAAATAAAGAAATTTCTGTCGAACAAATTCTCAACGATTATCATAATTACAAAAAACACTATAAATTGGTGATTGAAGGGGCAGGCGGCATCATGGTTCCAATTACTCGTAAATATTTATTTGTTGATTTTGTAAAAGATTTAAACATTCCTGTGTTAGTAGTAGTAAAAAGTATCTTGGGAAGTATCAATCATTCTTTGTTAACAATAGAAGCTCTAAAGAAAAGAAATATATCTATTGTTGGGTTAGTATTTTGTGGAGAACATCGCGAACCATATTTAGAAGACTCAAGAAAAATTATTAACGAATTATCTAATGTTCCCATTATAAGTTATTTTGATATAAATTCTGATAAACAAATTGACGTTGATCCTAATAATATCCTGCTCAAATATTTTTAATTTGAATTATTTGATTTAAATTTAAAAAAAAATTATTGTAATATTCTTGACAAAAAAAATTAACTGATTTTGGTTTAATTAATAAAAAATTGTTGCCTTTTAGACTATTCCTATATAATTTGTAGGAATATAAGAAATCAAGGAGATAGGTATGAGAATATATGAAGATAATTCCTTTTCCATTGGAAATACCCCATTAGTTCGTATAAATAAAATTACAAAAGGTGCTTATGCAACTGTGGTGGCAAAAATAGAAGGTCGAAATCCGGCTTATTCTGTTAAATGTCGAATTGGTGCAAGTATGATTTGGGATGCAGAGAAAAGAGGCATCTTAAAACCAGGTATGGAAATTGTAGAACCAACTTCGGGAAATACTGGTATAGCATTAGCATTTGTTGCTGCCGCACGTGGTTATAAATTAACTTTGACAATGCCAGAAAGTATGTCCATTGAGCGAAGAAAGGTCTTAAAGATCTTAGGTGCAAACCTTGTTTTAACAGATGCAGCAAAAGGAATGAAAGGTGCCATAGAAAAAGCCCAGGAAATAGTGAATAGTGATCCTTCTCATTATTTTATGCCCCAACAGTTCGAAAATCCTGCAAATCCTTACATTCACGAAACAACCACAGGTCCAGAAATTTGGAACGATACAGATGGTCAGATCGATATATTGGTTTCTGGGGTTGGAACTGGCGGAACAATTACTGGTGTAAGTAGGTTTATCAAAAAAACCAAAGGGAAAAAGATTAAATCTGTTGCAGTAGAACCAATTCATTCCCCTGTGATTAGTCAAACATTGCGTGGAGAAACCCCAACACCAGGTCCACATAAAATACAAGGTATTGGTGCAGGTTTTGTTCCTAAGAATTTAGATTTATCATTAGTGGACGAGGTGGAAACTGTAAGCAATGACGAAGCAATAGAAATGGCGAAACGTTTAGCACGCGAAGAAGGTATTCTATGCGGTATTTCTTGTGGTGCTGCTATGGTTGCAGCTTTAAGGCAAGCGCAAAAACCAGAAAACGAAGGAAAACTGATTGTTGTAATCTTACCCGATGCAGCAGAAAGATATTTATCGAGTGTATTGTTCGAAGGGATGTTTCAAGAAGTTGAGTCTGCAAAAGCAGGTAGCGGTATTCTATAAAAATAAAAAAAGGGGATCATCCCCTTTTTTATGATTATCGTTGATCTATAGGAACATAAGGTCTTTGTGTGGCACCTATATAGATTTGTCTTGGTCTTCCGATTTTTGTATTTGGGTCTTCGATCATTTCTTTCCATTGAGCAATCCAACCGGGCATTCTTCCCATAGCAAACATAACTGTAAACATTTCTTTGGGTATTCCTATCGCTTTATAGATGATACCAGAATAAAAATCCACATTTGGATAGAGTTTCTTTTGGATAAAGTAATCATCGTTAAGAGCACGTTCTTCTAATTTTTTTGCTATCTCTAATAGAGGATCCTTAATACCTAATTTGTTTAAAACTTCGTCTGCTGTTCTCTTGATGATTTTTGCTCGTGGATCGAAATTTTTGTAAACTCTATGACCAAATCCCATCAATCTAAATGGACTATTTTTATCTTTTGCCATATTAATAAATTTTTCTACGTTTCCACCATCTTCATGAATCATTTCTAACATTTCGATTACTGCTTGGTTAGCACCACCATGCAAAGGTCCCCATAATGCACAAACGCCACTTGCAATTGCCGCAAACAGATTTGCTCTCGAAGAACCAACTAACCGAACCGTAGAAGCAGAACAGTTTTGTTCATGATCTGCATGGAGTATGAGTAAAATATCCAACGCTCTTTCTACAACAGGATCAACAACATACTCTTCTGCTGGAACAGAGAACATCATGTTGAGAAAATTCGCAACATAACTTAAAGAATTTCTGGGATATACAAAAGGTTGTCCAATGGATTTTTTGTAAGAGTATGCTGCAATTGTAGGTGTTTTTGCTAATAATCGAATCATCGAAATTTCTCTATGGCTTGGGTTTAATGGATCCATTTGATCATTATAATATCCAGAAAGCGTTAATATCATAGAACTTAGAATTGCCATTGGATGCGAATCTTTTGGAAATCCATCGTACAAACGTTTTAAATCTTCGTGAATCATCGTATGTCGTGTGACTTTTGTACGGAATGCTTCGAACTGATCTTTTGTTGGTAATTCTCCATAAATCAATAAATAAGCTACTTCTAAGAAGGTGGATTTTTCTGCTAACTCTTCTATATTATATCCTCTATATCGTAATATACCTTTTTCGCCATCGATAAAGGTGATTGCACTCTTGCATGATCCAGTATTAACATAACCATCGTCTAAAGTAATAACACCAGTTTGAGCTCGCAATTTAGATATATCTATTGCAACTTCGTGTTCTGTACCTTCTATAACAGGCAACTCTACTTCTTTACCTCTCACGACTAATTTTGCCATTTCTGACATAAATGAACTCCTTTTAATTATTCAGTCTTAACTTAAAGAAAGTTTATTATCGATTTATTAATTTTCAACTCTTTTTATTAATGTTCTTTTAGTTTTAATAGTTTTTTTATAAAAATTGTAAAATTTACAGCTTTGATATATAAAACTGGAATGATGAATAGCGTTAATAATGTAGAAAACATAAGTCCCCATGCGAATGCCAATGCTAAGGGTACGAGAAAGGGATCGCTACCACCTATACCATATGCTGTTGGTAGCAAACCTAAAACAGTGGTTAAAGTAGTAAGTATGATTGCTCGAAGCCTCATAGAACTAGCGTTTAGAGCCACTTCTTCTATGGACATATTGGGGTTGTTTTTTCGTAAACTTTGAGCAAAATCTATCATAACGATTGCGTCGTTTACTACAACACCCGAAAGTCCAACAAAACCTACCAATGCCAAAAAACTGATCGGTTGACCATGTGCAATAAAAGCAAGAATTACTCCAATGATAGCGAAAGGAATTGTCATAAGAATAGTAAAAGGTAATAAGATAGATCCAAACAAAGAAGATAGAATCAAAAAGTTTACTATAACACCAACGATTAAAGCTTTTCTTAAACTTTCTAAGGATTCTTCCGTGTCTTTATTTTCTCCACCTAACTTGACTGTATATCCAGGATATTTTTCGATAATTTGATTCATAAATTTTTGAATTTCTTTGTTTACTTGTGCTGATGTGGTAGTTTTTTCGTCGATATCTGCAAGAACAATAAGGGATCTATCTGCATCTATGTGATTTAATGCAACATAACCTTGCTTTGTTTCGAATTTTACTAATGGCTTGATTGGAATTAGTTGCCCCATTCTGTTTAAAACATAGATATGATTGATTGTTTGGATATTTTTATGATAACTATCATCAAACCTTACGCGAACATCGATTTCTTCTGTTCCCTTTTTTATAGTTGTAGGAGCTGTTCCTCTAAAGGCTGTATTAACAGCAAGTGCAATATTTTCTACACTTACTCCTGTGATGGCGGCAGTAAGTTCGTCGATTTTTAGATGAATTTCTTTTTTTCCCAATTCATGATCATCGTCGATATTTTTAACACCTTTTATTTTTGCTAATCGCTCTTTGAATTCTTCACCTATTTTTTCTAAGACATCATAATCTTTACCGCGAATTTCTATTGCAACTGGTTTTCCTGTTGGAGGACCTCCTCTTAGTAGATCAACTTGAAGGTTTTCTAATTTTCCTGATAAATTCATAAACTCTGGAAAGATTTTAGGCTTATACGGATTTTGTTTTAAATTAGCATTATCTTTAAACTTAGCATCCAGTAGCCAAGATATTTCTTCGCGTACTTGATTTACAATTTCTTCGCCACTTCTTTTTCTTTTATTCTCTGGTGTTAGATAAATGATTGCCATTGCATAGTTGGAACCACGTTTAGTAAATGGATCGGTTGGATTTTGTTGAACAATTCCTGTTGCAGTTCGAAAATTTTCTATTTCTTCTTTGGGCAATGTTTCTACATATTTGGAAATATATTGATTAAATCGATCCATGTCTTCTAACGGTGTAGAAGGATCAGCCTTCATTTTGATAATAAATGCTTCGATTGCACCAGTAAATAGTTTAAATTTACCAACTGTAACTTGCAATACAATAGAAGTTATGAATAAGACTACAAGAGCAATCAATGTTTGCCAACGATGATTGATTATCCATGCTAATGCTGGTTCATAGATTTTTTTACGGAATCTATAAAAATATCCACTTTCTCCTTTTATTTCGTTTTCATGGGATGCATATTTATTGATATCATACAAATGCGAAGGAAGAATAAAAAAAGATTCGAACAAAGATGCTGATAAAGTAATTATAACTACTAAGGGAATAGTGAAAAGGAATTTACCAAAAATACCAGTAACGAATAATAAAGGAGCAAAAGAAACTATTGTAGTGATTACAGAAGCAAAAACAGGGGCAACGACTTCGCTTGTCCCTTTGATGGCAGCCTCCAAGGTTGAATAACCTTCTTCCAAATATCGATAAAAATTCTCACTTACAACAATTGCATCATCAACAAGAATACCTACAACAATAATCATTCCCACCATAGAGATTAAGTTTAATGTAACTCCTAATGCGTTAAATATAATCATTGCAGCACCCAAAGAAACCGGAATTCCTAATGCAACCATTAATGCAGTTCTCCATCCCATAAAAAAGAATAAAGAACCTACAACTAATATAAAACCACCAATAGCATTGTTGAACAATACATTTAATCGTCTTTTAACATAATAAGAAAGATCGTTAATAAATTCAACTTCTATACCTTCGGGGAGTTTTTGCTTATAATTGTTTGCGACTTTTTTTACTTCCTCAACAACTCTTATGATATCTCCTTTTTCTTTTTTTAAAACAATCAAATTTATAGCAATTTTGCCGTTAGTTCTGTAAATGTATAATGGTTCTTCGAATCCTCGACTACTTTTCCTACGTCGCGAATTCTTATACCTTGACCCAATTCATTCGAACGAATAAAGAAATTTTCTACATCTTTTGGTTCTAATAATTCTCCTACGGTTCTTAATACCTGAGATGCTCCGTTAATAATTACTTCTCCTCCAGGAAAATTGATATTTCTTTGTTTTAATCCTGCTAGAATTTGTTCTATTCCTACATAATTGTTTTTTATCTTGATAGGATCCAATTTAACGATGTATTCTCTGTTCAACCAGCCTCTTCGATCAATTCTTGCTACGCCATCAATTTGTTTTAGGGCATTTTCTAAGATTTCTGCTTGTTCTCTTAATGTTCGATAATCAATTTTATTTTCGTCAGCAAATAAACTTACTTCTATGACAGGTGTTAAAGAAGAAGTAATTTCTAAAACCAATGGTTTATCTACATCTGCTGGAAGATCCGTAACTCTATCCACAGCAGAGCGAATATCTTCCACAACTTTTCTTGGATTTTTTGTATCGGGATCGATGATCACAGTAATGCCTGAGCGATTTTCTATCGAAGAAGAACGAATTTCTTTTATACCTTCTACAGATTTTAGTTGATCTTCTATTGGATTTGTGATAAGTTTTTCTACTTCTTCTGGAGATGCGCCGGGAAATACAGTTGTGACAAGAACTATATCGAAGTCAATGTTTGGAAAAGCTTCTCGATTGATGGTTAATCCAACATAAATGCCCCATCCGATTAATATTACTGTTAAAATGTTTCCAAAGATACTTCTTCGAAGAAAGAATTCTATAATTGCTAACATATTTATTATTATATTCATTAATTAACTATTTGGTCAATTCATTTTTTTGTAGAGCATCATTATTTCTATAAAAGTTTGACTTTAAATTCTAAAAATATATCATAAAAACTATGAAGTGGGTTTTAATTACGGGATCAACAGGTACAATTGGAAGTGCCATTTGCAAAATTTTGTCAGAAAAGAATTTTTATTTAATTCTAGGCGGTAGAGACGAAATGAAATTAAATCAACTTAAACAAAATTTAGAAAAACAGTATAAGAATACGTGTTTGATATTTTTGGCAGATTTACGATCAAAGCATTCGATTCAACAAGCAATAAATAACCTATTTTCTAAAAATTCTATCAAACTTTACGCATTAGTCAACAATGCTTCCGAAACACCCAAAAGAAAAATTATTACAGAAGAAGGATTAGAATGTCAGTTTGCTGTAAATATATTAGGCTACCATAGAATGATTGCGTATTTAAAAGAGTATTTTGAAAATGGTGCGCGAATTGTGAATGTTTCAAGCTATTGGGCGGGCGATTTGGATTTGGCCGATCTACAATTCGAGAAAAGACCTTATCATAACCATATCGCTTATAGACAAAGTAAACAAGCAGAAAGGATGTTAACAGTCATTTGGTCAGAAATCCTTAGAGAAAAAAATATACTAGTTAATGCTTGTCATCCGGGTGATGCAAATTCCAAATTAAGTAATGACCTTGGTTTTGGAGGTTTTGAAAGCCCAATGGATGCTGCGAATACCCCAGCATATTTAGTATATTCGGAAGAGATAAGATCTATCACAGGAAAATATTTTGAACACAGAAAAATAGTTTCTGATCCCTTCGCGAAAAATATGGATCAAATCAAAAAATTATTCGAAATATGTAATAAATATTTATAAAATAAGTTAATTAAATAAAATTATTATTCGTCTTTAATAGAAAATGGTGTAAAATTTGTATGATAATCATAATAATCTTCTTGTTCTGCTTTTTTTAGAAATCCAACTGCGATATAAGTAAATGGAGTCATAATTGCTTCCCAGCTTACTTTTAGAACATAATTGCTCATCATTACGCTTAATATAGTTTGATTGTCCCAATATCCATAGAAAGCGAAAGGATAAAAAATCAAAGAATCTACGAATTGTCCTGCAATCGTTGAACCAATGGTTCGCATCCATAGTATTTTGCCATTCATCCATACCTTCATTTTAGCTAGTACATAAGAGTTTGCAAATTCACCAGCCCAATAAGCTATTAAAGAAGCTAATGCTATTCTTGGGGTAATTCCAAACGCAATTTCGTAAGCTTCTTGATATTTCCAATTCGGAGAAGGTGGAATTTTTACAATTATATAACTCATAATTGATGCAAAAGCTAATGCAGCAAAACCAGCCCATACTGTTCTTCGCGTTTTAGCATAACCGTATACTTCTGTTAATACATCTCCAAAAATATAACTAAAAGGAAAAAAGAAAACACCTGCTCCAAATTCGATTCCAAAAACTTTTGCAACCTTGGCAGCACCTATAATATTTGAGGTAAGAAGAACTGTTACAAATGCTGCCATTACGAAATCAAAATATTTGTATTGCCTTTGCATAATAAATCGAATATTTTTTTGTATAATTTTGTAAATTGTTTTTTCGGGTTGGATTCTTAATATAAAATAGTTGCTTAATAAAGTATATAAAAAAATTTATAAATTATGAAAAAAATAATTTTAAGTGTGGTTATTTTATCTTGTTTTGCCATAACAAAGGGGCTATATTCGGAGGAAAAAAAATTAGGATTAGGAATTTCTCTTTTTTATCCTACTGGAATAACATTTAAGTATAAATGGGATCAAAAGATGTCCATAGAATCAACGTTGGGAATTTTTCAAGATGGTGCATATTTTCATGCTGGTGTATTGTACGATTTTTATCAAATCAATCAAGGACTGAAACTTTATACAGGTGGAGCATTTCTTATGCAAGAACGAACAAGAAAACAAAAGATTTTTCGCGGCATATTCGAAGAAAACAAATCTCTCTATCCCGGTGTTAGAGTTCCCTTTGGTTTAGTTTATTACGAAAAGAATGAATGGGATCTTTTTGGAGAAATCAATTTAAACCTTTTGGCTAAGGATGGATTAGATGCAAACATAGGTATTGCGATTGGCTTTCATTTTTATCTATAAATACTTGATATTATAGTCAATTTTATTCATGCTTTACTTGACTTTACTTTATGTTAAAAAGGTTTGTCTATAAATTCTAATAAAAGGAGAATCTTATGATAACAATCGATTTAAAAGATAAGACTGCTGTTGTAACAGGTTCCGCACGCGGAATTGGTAAAGCAATCGCAGAAAAATTAGCAGAAGCTGGAGCAAAGGTTCTAATCAACGATATAAGCGAAGAAGCAGCAAAACAAACAGCGGAAGAAATTTCTAAAAAATATAATGTAGAAACTACCTATTTTGCATGTGACATTTCTAACGAAGAACAAGCAAACAAATTGATCGAAACATGTAAAGAAAAATGGGGTAAAGTAGATATATTAGTAAACAATGCTGGTATTACAAAAGATACACTGTTATTAAGAATGACCAAAGAACAATGGGATCAAGTGATCAACGTAAATTTAACAGGAACATTCTTATGCACAAGAGCTGCTTTTAAGATTATGATGAACCAGCGAAGTGGAGTGATTATCAATATATCTTCTATCGCAGGAGAAAATGGAAACGTTGGACAAGCAAATTATTCTGCATCCAAAGCAGGTGTGATTGGTTTTACAAAAACTGTTGCTGTAGAAGGTGCAGCAAGAGGTGTTCGTTGTAATGCAATTGCTCCAGGATTTATTCAAACCGCGATGACAGATGCAATTCCAGACAAAATTAAAGAAAAAATGATTGCATCTATTCCGTTAAAAAGACCTGGTCAACCAGAAGATATTGCAAATGCTGTTTTATTTTTAGCTTCGGATTTATCTTCTTACATTACTGGTCAGGTGATAGATGTTAATGGTGGTGGATTTAGGCCAAATTAAAAAAAATTTAGTTTTATGTTTAATTTTATTGATTTTAAACTTGCATAAAAAAATAGGATCATAAATTTTAACAAAAAATTAAAATAAGGAGAAGACCATGGCAGATGAATTATTTCAAAAAGTTCGTTCCATCATTGCACAACAATTAGGTGCAGATGAGTCCGAAATTACAGAAGATGCACATTTTATCGAAGATTTAGGTGCAGATTCTCTCGATACAGTAGAGTTAGTAATGGCATTAGAAGAAGAGTTTGGAATCGAAATTTCTGACGAAGATGCAGAAAAAATCCAAACAGTTGGCGATGTAATTAAGTACATCAAAGAACATCAAAAATAATTTTTTTTGAATAAAGGCCGATTTTCTTTTGCTATCAAAATCCTGTGGTAGTAAGAAAGAAAATCGGTCTTTTTTATGTTATGCAATACTCCGACCATGTCGAAAAGATCATACTAACAAAAGAAAGGCTAGAGCAACTTCGAGAATTATCCAAAAGGCTTGGTATACGATTTAGAGATTATCGATTATACGACTTAGCGTTTACTCATAGTAGTTTTGCAAACGAACCCAATGCACATAAACTCAACAATCAACGATTAGAATACTTAGGGGATGCAGTAATCGGATTTGTTGTGAATGATTACTTATACAGAAATTTTCATTTAAACGAAGGCCAGATGGCTCGAATTAAATCCGCAGCTGTTTCGGAAACGTCCCTTGCAAGTGCTGCAAGAAAATTGCGTTTTGGTCAATACCTAAAAATGAGTAAAGGCGAAAAGAAAAGTGGTGGTGCAAGAAGACCTTCGAATTTAGCAGATTCTTTTGAGGCTTTTGTTGCAGCATTATATTTGGATTTAGGTTTGGAAGAAACAAGAAAGTTTGTTTTAAACATGTTAGAAAGTAGACTAAAAAATTTAACGAAACCAGGTAGAGCAGTGGATCCAAAATCTGCATTACAAGAACTCGTACAGAAAAAATATCATACTCATCCAGTTTACGAAATGGTATCGCAAGAAGGACCAGATCACAAAAGGGAATTTGTTTATCGCGTTGTTATAAATGGAATAGAAATCGCTCGCGGCAGTGGAACATCCAAAAAACGCGCAGAAAAGCAAGCTGCCCAAAAAGCGTTAGATAAAATTAAGAGTCAATTTGACGAAATTTTAATTTAATATCCTTATGTATCAACAACTATTTATACCTATCGAAGAACACATCAATAAAAGCTATAATATTTATTTTTCTGATGATTTTAAAAAAGACTGGTTTGATTTATTAAAAAACTTTCGATTTACAAAAAATGTTCTTATAACTGACGACAATGTTTTTACTTATCATAAGGAATTAATACAAACATTAGCGAATCAACTACAACCATCGAAAATTATTGTTAGACCAAAAGGCGAAGAATATAAACACATTAAATATACCCAAGAGATTTACGAAGACTTAATACAATACGAAGTGGATCGTAAAAGTGGTATTATTGCTGTTGGCGGTGGAGTTATTGGTGATTTTGCTGGTTTTATCGCGTCTACCTTACTTCGCGGTATTGGTTTTGTGCAGATTCCTACAACACTACTTGCGATGGTGGATTCTAGTGTTGGAGGTAAAGTTGCTGTCAATGTAGATGTAGGAAAAAATATGATAGGTTCTTTTTATCAACCTCGTGTTGTTTTGTGTAGCTTGGCATTTCTTAGAACACTTCCCGAAAAAGAATGGATTTGTGGTTTAGCAGAAATGGTTAAACATGCCTTACTCAAAAGAAATGTTTACGAAAATTTTAAAAAAGTAGTTTTTAACCAACCAGATTATAAAACATGGGATTTTGAATTATGGAATCGCTTAATCTATGAATCTATCCAAGTAAAAGCAGAGGTAGTTTCTAAGGACGAAAAAGAATCTGGATTACGTTCGATTTTAAATTTAGGTCATACCGTTGCACATGCAATAGAATCTTTAACCAATTATAAAGAATTTTCTCATGGAGAAGCGGTAAGTCGTGGGCTTGTTACAGCATTACTACTTTCTAAAAAGAAATTTCAACTATCGGATAAAATCATCGAAGAAGTGATCCAAATAATGCGATTGTTAAAACTTCCCTTAGATACAGCAAACCTAAAAGCAAACGAAATAGCACATCACCTGATCTACGATAAAAAAAACCAAAAAGGAAAAATCAAATACATTTATCTAAAAGATATTGGAAATCCCGTTTACGATTTAGAATTGGATATCCAGGATTTTCTTGACGCGTGGATGCTACAAAAAGATTTATTTGGTTAAAGATATGAAGTCTAAACGCATATTAATATTAAATGGACCTAATTTAAATCTATTAGGAATTAGAGAGCCTCATATTTATGGTAAAACTACTCTAAAAGATTTAGAAAATCAGTTAAGTATTGATGCAAAGCATTTAGGTGTAGAGGTTGAATTTTTTCAGTCTAACCACGAAGGTAATTTGATCGATAAAATTCAGGAACACTTTCAAAATAGCTATGATGGTATAATTATCAACCCCGGAGGATTAACACATACTTCTGTTGCCTTACGCGATGCATTACTTTCTATCAGCGTTCCTTTTGTAGAAGTCCATATTAGCAATATATATTCGCGTGAACCATTCCGTCATCATTCTTATTTAAGCGATAAAGCTTTAGCCGTAATCAGTGGTATGGGAATATTAGGTTATCGCCTTGCCCTAATTGGATTGGTTCATTATCTTAAAGAATTGTCCTTCGATGGCAAACTACAACTTCCATAGTCAGTAACTTCTTTTGATTCTAAATTCATCGGTTCTAACCCAAAAATATTAAAAGAAACATTATATTTTTTTAAATAAAAATTATTAAATTTTTTTATAACAAAATTATTGAAATCTTTTTCTGGCGAAAAGAAATTCATCACATCTTCTGTAATGATAATCGGATAAGAAAGTTTTTTTGCTAATTCTTGCAATTTAAAGGTTATGTTGACTGCTTCTCCTAATACTGTATAATCTATTAAGTGTTCTGAGCCAATGTATCCCATAAAAACATTTCCATAATGACAGGTAATTCCAAAAGATTGTTCTTGCAAAAGAGGATCTTTCTTAAACTGAACAAAAATATTTTTAAAGCAATAGGGTAGAATATTAGCTTGATTTTTTTCTAATGTAATTAAAATACCATCTCCCAAGATTTTATGAACAATACCACCGCATTTTAGCACATAATCACAAACCATATGTGCAAATCTATTCAGAATTGTAGCAAATTCGTGAGGTTCAGTATTTAATGATAGGTTGGTAGAGTTTCTTAGATCAATAAAAACAATGATTCTTTCTGTTTTTGTACCTTTAATGTATTGTAGCTGAATTTCGATTTGATCGTTTGATTGATCTTCGAAGATTTGCTCGATAATTTTAGGAGAGAAAAAACGTTGTAGAATTTGTTTTTCTTTCTGAATTTTCTTTTGTAAATTTACCAAAGGGGTTATGTTGTTAAAGCAAAAGAATTTGAATGTTTTATTGAGTTGGTTTATATCTTGTATGGTAAAATCAATGTAGGCTTTGATTCCGTTGATTTCTAGAATAAAATATTCTACTTCGTTATTTTGGACATCAGAATCAATTTTCATTATGTCAGAAAGTTTTTTGCCTAATAAGTTGTCTTTTTTAAGCTGGAATTTTGCTAAAAAACTATCATTAATGTTGATAATTTTATCTTCTTGGTCTGTAAGAACAACAAATGTGGGAAGGGTATTAAAGATTTTTTCCAAAAAATCATTAGAATAACTGATAGAAAATAGTTTATTGAGTATCAAGTAAAAGCTAGAATTTATGATAAAAACAAAAATAGAACCAAAAAAAAGAATCAACAAAACCAAATTTTTTTCTAAAAATGAACTAATAGTAGATAGAGACAATTGATTGATATGATTTAGATAAATGATTCCATAACCAACGATAAAGAAGAGTATCAATATCATTACTAGGAATAAAATATAAATCATCCCTAAGTATGTTCTATCTTTGGTAGATTTATAAAGATTATAAAAAATTTTACTCTGGTAAACATTAATAGATAATCCAATGGTTAAAAAAGTGATTCCCCAAATAAGTAGTTGTGATTCCATTCTGCTTATATTTGACGAAATTTTTAAAAAATTTTTAAAAGCAAAATAAAAAAATTTGTACAAAAGTCGGTATAAGTTTTTATAATTAAGAAAAACAAATAACTTGATCAATCAAAGGAGGATAAGAATGAATTTACAAAGAATATATTTACTTTTGTTGATTTTATTTGGACAAAATTTATTTTCGAATAATTTACCAATACATTTTATTCTTGGAGAACATAAAGGATTAATTTATTCTGTTGCTTTTTCGCCAGATGGAAAGTTCCTTGCATCGTCTGTATAGACAACAAAACGAAAATATGGGATTTTCTTACAAAAAAAGAAATTAAAACATTAAGAGGGTACAATCATTTTGTTCATACTGTTAGGTTTTCTTCGGATGGAAAATTTCTTGCAACTGGAGGCGACGAAAATTCTATAAAAGTTTGGGAATTATCTACCTATAGAGAAATTTATAGAATTCCTGGGTATAGCAACCATTTTAATTGTTCTGTTAGTTTTTCTCCTAATGGTAAATATATAGCAACCATAGATATAGGAAAAACAAAAAATATTCAATTATGGGATGTTCTAACGGGTAAAAAAATAAAATCTATCGATGTTATTGGTGTGCCGCCTTTGGAAATTTCGCCAAATGGTAATTTTATTGCGGTTTCTACTTCTAATGGAGATGTAAAAATTTATGATCATTCTAGTGGTAAAGTATCAACCCTACCAAAAAATCAATTACAGATTCGAGCACTTTCTTTCCATCCATCTAGTAGAATTTTGATAGCAGCTAGTAAGGATGGATTTATTAAAATATGGGATATATTAACTGCAAGAGAAATCAAACTTATCGATGTGAAAATTCCTATACAGACTGTATCAGTATCTCCAAATGGTAAGTGGTTCGCAGCAGGAATGATGAAGGGATTAGTAATTCTCTGGAATTTTAAAGATTACAAAGAAATTTTTAAACTACAAACTGATGGAGATATAATAACGTCTGTTACTTTTTCCCCTGATAATCAATATCTTGTTGCAAGTGGAGAAAATAAAATTCATGTCTGGGATTTATCGAATGTTAAGATAGAATAAAAAATGTTTGGAAATATTTAGAACTAAGAGAATTTCGAAAATATAAGGAATTATTAATATTTTAAAATATAAAAAAATTTTGATTAATAAAAATATTCTGTAAACAAAATTATAATTGACTATTTTTAAAAAATATTTTTATTTTAATCCAAAATCAAAATTCTACGTCATAATATATTAAGAATATGTTTTCGCCAAATAAAAAAATTGTTGTTGTGGATGATTCCATCTTAAATTTAAGAATCATCGAGAAATATTTAGGGAATAATTATATAGAAATCATTAAATGTTCTGATTCGCAAAAAGCATTAGACATTATCAAACAAGAATTACCCGATTTAGTATTATTAGATATTCATATGCCGAATCTTACTGGCATCGATCTTTTAAAACAAATGAGGCAAGATACTCTATTATCTTTTATTCCCGTTATTTTTGTTACAGCATCCGAAGAAAAGGTTCATCTACAATTAGCATATAATTTAGGTACGGTTGATTATATTCATAAACCAATCGTAAAAGAAGAGCTTATCGCGAAGGTCCAAAATTATTTATTCTACATAGAAGAAAAAAACATATTACAAAGATATTATAACATTATCGATGAATTCGTTTTAACATTAATCACAGATACAGAAGATATTGTTTTGTATGTTAGTGCAGCTTTTACTAAAAGAACAGATTTTGATAAAATTCACATTTTAGGGTGTAGTTTTACTGAATTATTAATACAAAACTCTGAAGAAAAACTTTGGGAAGATATTAAATTTACTCTAACAGAACAAAGTATTTGGAAAGGAAAAATCAGGATAAAAACCAAAAATCATTTCTTTTGGGCAGATACCGTAATACAAAAAATTTATGATAATAAAAATAATTTAATTGGTTATCAATATATTATGAATGATATAACAGACAAGTTAATTTTACAAGAAATTGCTATTCGCGATCCTTTAACAAATTTATATAATCGTCTAAAAATCTTAGAATTAATCCAATACGAAATAGAAAAAGCCCAAAGGTATAATCATGTTTTTTCGCTATTAATGGTTGATATAGATGACTTTAAGCATATCAACGATACATTTGGTCACAATTATGGAGACGAGGTATTAAAAGAATTTTCTAAATGTTTAAAACAATCAGTAAGAAAGATTGATATCGTTTCGCGTTGGGGAGGAGAGGAGTTTTTAATTTTGCTTCCAGAAACAAGAAAAGAACAAGCTTTAAATGTTGCTAATAGGATAAAAGAGAATTTATCAAAAGTTTATGTGGATTACAATAATATAGTAGTTTCTATGAACACAGCAAGCTTTGGTTTAACCGAATACCACCGAGAAGATAATTCCAATCTTTTAATCGAAAAAGTAGATAAAGCTTTGTATATATCTAAAAATAATGGAAAAAATAAAATCAGTTTGTATAGTTAATTTAGTTGTTGAGTTTATATTATTTTTTAATTTGATATTATGAAAGTTTTAAGTTATGCAGCATTAAAAGAAAAATCCCTTTTGGAAAAGTATGAATACGAAAAACCAGCTTTAAAGGATAACGAAGTAGAAGTAAAAATTACTCATTGTGGAATTTGTCATAGCGATATTCATCTAATAGACAATGATTGGGGTATAAGTAAATATCCTTTAATACCGGGGCACGAAATTATTGGAACAGTAGAAGAAACAGGTAAAAACGTAAAGCATTTAAAAAAAGGAATGCGAGTTGGTATAGGATGGCAAGCGGATAGTTGTGGATATTGTGAATATTGCTTAAAAGGAATGGAACAATTATGTAGCAGAAATCAACCTACTTGTGTGGGAAGGCCAGGAGGATTTGCTCATTCTATCATTGTAAATAGTAAGTTTGCAATTCCCGTTCCTGATAATTTAGATTCTGTAAACGCTGCTCCTCTATTGTGTGCTGGAATAACAGTTTATAATCCACTAAGAATCTATAATGTAAAACCATCTATGAGGGTGGGAATCATAGGAATTGGTGGATTAGGTCATTTAGCAATTCAATTTGCTCATGCTTTTGGTTGTGAAGTGACAGCATTTTCTTCTACCAAAGATAAAGAAGAAGAAGCAAAAAGACTTGGAGCACACAATTTTGTTTCGATTAAAGATACATCTGTTAATAAATACAAGAATTATTTTGATTTTATTATCTCTACGGTATTTGTGGATTTGGACTGGAAGGTTTTTATTTCTTTATTAAAGCCAAATGGTCAGTTAAACTTTGTTGGTGCTGGAGGAAGTATCAATATTCCTATACCAATGCTTTTAAACAACAAGATCATTAGTGGAAGTGCAATTGGTAGTCCATCAATGATTTACGAAATGTTTCAATTTGCTGCTCGTCATAACATACAAGCTAAGACAGAAGTTTTTCCATTAGAGAACGTTAATGAAGCTATTCAAAAAGTAAAAGAAAACAGAGTAAGGTATAGGGCAGTTCTTAAAATATAAAAATATCCCCTTTATGGGGATATTTATTAAATTATTCTTTATACATATCTTCTATAAGGTTTTTATATTTTTCTGTAATTACGTGACGTTTTAATTTAAAAAGATTGGTTAATTCATCACCTACTTCGAAGGGTTTAGGTACTAATCGAATATCAACAATTCTTTCGAAGGATTTAAAACCAGCTTCTCCAGAAACCAATCGTTTAACTTCGTTTCTTAGTAGTTTTAGAACTTCTTCATTTTTTGCTAATTCTTCGTATGTTGAACCATAATCTTTTAACTGTTCTAAAGAAGGAACAATTAAGGCACAAAGATATTTTTTATCTTGTCCTACTACCATACATTGATGGATTAAAGGAGATTCTAATAAACGATTTTCGATAGGTACTGGTTCTACATTTTCTCCACCTAACAGAACAACTGTTTCTTTGGATCTACCTACGATTTTTAGACAATTATTAAAGGTCATCATACCAAGATCGCCAGTGTTTAACCAACCATCTTTAATGGTTTTTGCGGTTGCTTCGGGATTTTTGTAATATCCTTTCATTACTTGTGGACCTTTTACATGGATTTCTCCTTTTACACCGCGACGTTTAGGACCACCAGGTTCAGTTGTATAGATGATTTCTCCTGTGTTGATATCTACTAACCTTAAATCTGTTCCGGGATAGATTGGACCCACAGTACCTGGTACTAATTTTTTGTAGGTTCTTACTGCTAACACAGGGCAGGTTTCTGTCATTCCGTAACCTTCTAGTACGGGGATTCCAATATTATTAAAAAATTCGTCTACATGTAATGGTAATGCTCCACCACCAGAAACAGAACCTCTTAACTTACCACCAGTAGCTGCTCTAATTTTGGCTAAAACAATTGCATCTAAAATTAGGTTGGGGATAAAGAAAATAATTACCATAAGTAAATGCCATATTCCCAAGAAGAAAGATAGTACTGGATTTCTTCCCACTGTGTCTAACTCTCTAAATGTTAAGAAGCGAATTCCCCCTTTGAATTTTTTAGAACAATAATACGCAGCATTAAACAAGGCTTTTCTAACAGGAGGAGAGCTTTCTACTTTGGATAAAATTCCTTGATAAACGCTTTCCCAAATTCTTGGTGCAGAAGCCATAAAGGTTGGTTTTACAATGCCTAAATCTTCTCTTAGATTTCTTACATTTGTATAATAAGTACAAATTCCTCTAGAAATGGATAACATTTCGAACATTCTCTCGAAAATATGCCAAATGGGTAAAATTGATAAAATTCTATCTGTTGGATATAACTTGATATTCGGTGGAAGATTTTTCACTTGAGAAATCATGTTCTTGTGCATAAGCATTACACCTTTGGGTGTACCAGTCGTACCTGAGGTATAGATCAGTGTAAAAAGATCGTCTTCTTTAATATTCGCCATTCTTTCTTCTACGCGTCTATCGCCTTGTTCTCTAAGTTTTTTTCCTTTTTCGAGAAGATCATATAAGTGTAGAATTCCTTCTGGAGCTTTTGTGTTTTTATCCATTATAATAATATGCTTTATGTTGGGTAATTTCGCTTTATTTTTTAGAATTTTATCTAATACCATTTGGTTTTCTACAATTACTACTTTGGCATCAGAGTGAGGCACAATATATTGTATATCGCCATCAGTGATGTCTGTTCCTCTTGGTACATCCGCAGCTCCACACAATTGAATACCATAATCTACCAAAATCCATTCAAAACGGTTATCTGCAAATAAACAAACATGTTCGCGTTGTTCAATTCCTAAGTCGATAAAGGCAGTAGCTAAAGCAACCCCCATTTCGTAAAGTTCTTTAAACGAAACAGGTTCAAAAACCTTATCTTTATTTCTTGTTGCAAATGCTGGCCTATCGCCATATTTTTCTGCTACTTCTTTGTAAAGCTCTGCAAGGTTTCTAGCTTTTATTTCGTTGTTTGCCACAAGGTCCTCCTTTTTTTTGATGCGCTAAACTTTATTTTTATTGAAATTTTAAAAGCAAAAATAAATGAATGAAATTCGATGTCAACTTATAATCATAAAATTAAAAAAATAATTTTAAAAAGTAAAAAAAATTTATGCGTTGGATTAGATCCAGACGAGAATTTAATTCCTACTGGTTATGAAAAAAATATTAAAGGAATTTATCAATTTTTAATAGAAATTATTGAATATACATTTGAATCTGCAATTGCTTATAAACTAAATCTCGCGTTCTATGAATCTTATGGAAAAGAAGGTTGGGAACTAATCGAAAAGCTGCAAAAATATTTTCGCAATCAGAAATCAGAAAAAATTCTTATCGCAGATGCAAAGAGAGGAGATATAGGCAATACGTCTCAAAAATATGCGAAAGCTTTTTTTGAATACTTCGATTTCGATGCAATCACACTACATCCTTATATGGGAGAAGATACGATACTCCCTTTTTTGGAATATAGAAATAAGGGAAGTATTGTATTATGTTTAACCTCTAATCCATCTAATAAGAATTTTGAATTTTATGGAAATCCTCCTTTATACGAAGTTGTAGCGAATAAAATTGTTGAATGGAATAAAAAGTATGATAATGTCTGGGCTGTGGTAGGTGCAACCAACGAATTAATGCATATCAAACGATTATCAGAAATTTTATGGGATATACCAATTCTAGTTCCAGGAGTTGGTGCTCAAGGAGGAGATTTAGAAACTATCATGACTTATTTTAAAGATCGAGCGATTATAAACGTTGGTAGAAGTATCTTATATGCTTCTGATAAAAGAGCTGATTTACAGAAAAAAATCAATGAATATATAAATAATTATTATAAAACTATCAATAGGTTTATAAATGATTAAAATTCAAAATTTTTTATTATTATGAATCATTAAATTTTTCTTTACATCATAAATTTATTAAAGAAAATGTGATAAACAAACCAATGAATGATTTTCAAATCAAACTTCACAGGAGATTAATTGTATGATTTTAAAACGTTTGGTGACTTCCTCCGTAGGAAGAAAAACGATTGTAGCAGTAACAGGGCTGTTGCTTATCCTGTTTATCCTTGTACATATGTTAGGAAACTGGAATATGTTTTTAGGTCCAGATGCAATGAATTCTTATGCAGCAAAATTACAGAGTTTAGGTGGGCTTTTATGGATTGCTCGCATTGGATTAATTGTCATTTTTCTTTTGCACGTATTTTTTACGATTCAATTGAATATAGAAAATAAACAGGCAAGACCAATTCCTTACAAAAAGAAAGATTATGTTAGAGCGACCCTTACATCAAGAACCATGGCAGTTTCTGGTCTTTTAATCTTAGCATTTGTAATCTATCATCTATTACATTATACCTTAGGAGTTGTGCAACCAGAAACATTTAAAGCCAAATTAACCGATGCCCAAGGCAGACCCGATGTTTATATGATGGTTATATATGGATTTCGAAACCCCATTATTTCTCTAAGCTATATTATAGCAATGTTGCTACTTGCAATGCATTTAGATCATGCTGTTCAGAGTGTATTTCAGACTTTAGGTTGGACAACAAAAAATATTTTTCCCAAATTGATTCGTTTTTCGCGAGCATTTGCTATTTTTATTTTTATTGGTTATACATTAATTCCCTTATCGATATTGTTGGGAATTATTAAATAAAAAATTTTATAAAGGAGTTATAGTATGAGTTTAAATTCAAAAGTTCCAACAGGACCAATTGAACAAAAATGGGATAAGCATAAATTCGAATTAAAATTGGTTAATCCAGCAAACAAAAGAAAATACGAAATTATTGTAGTTGGTACAGGATTAGCTGGTGCTTCTGCTGCTGCTACTTTGGCAGGTTTAGGATATAACGTTAAAGTTTTTACTTTTCACGATACACCAAGAAGAGCACATAGTATTGCAGCGCAAGGTGGTATAAATGCTGCAAAAAATTACCAAGGAGATGGCGATAGTATTTTTCGTTTGTTTTACGATACCATTAAAGGTGGTGATTTTCGCGCAAGAGAAGCAAATGTTTATCGATTAGCCCAAGTGAGTGTAAACATCATTGATCAGTGTGTTGCACAAGGTGTTCCTTTTGCAAGAGAATATGGTGGGTATTTAGCAAACCGTTCCTTTGGTGGTGCACAAGTTTCTCGTACGTTTTATGCAAGAGGTCAGACAGGGCAACAATTATTATTAGGAGCATATCAAGCATTGATGCAACAAGTTGATGCTGGAAACATAAAACTGTATCATCGACACGAAATGTTAGATGTTGTTATTGTAAATGGACATGCCAAAGGAATTATTGTTAGAGATTTGGTAACAGGAAAGATTTCTAAACATAGTGCACATGCAGTTGTTCTTGCAACAGGTGGTTATAGCAACGTTTATTTCTGGTCAACAAATGCAAAGAATTGTAATGTTACTGCAACTTATCGCGCATATAAAAGAGGTGCTTATTTTGCTAATCCATGTTATACACAAATTCATCCCACTTGTATACCAGCATCGGGAGATTATCAATCCAAATTAACTTTAATGTCCGAATCTTTAAGAAATGATGGTCGTGTTTGGGTACCCAAGAAACCAGGCGATAAAAGACATCCTAATGATATTCCCGAAGAAGAAAGAGATTATTACTTAGAAAGAAAATATCCAAGTTTTGGTAATTTGGTACCGCGCGATATCGCTTCTCGTGCTGCAAAATATGTGTGTGATGAAGGAAGAGGAGTTGGTCCAGGGGATAAGCCTTATGCAGTGTATCTAGATTTTAGAGATGCAATAAAACGATTAGGAAAAGATAAGATAGCAGAACGTTATGGAAACTTGTTCGAAATGTACCAAAAAATTACCAACGAGAACCCCTACGAAGTACCTATGAGAATTTATCCAGCACCTCATTATACGATGGGAGGTTTATGGGTAGATTATAATTTGATGAGTAATATTCCTGGACTCTTTGTCATTGGAGAGGCTAATTTCTCGGATCATGGTGCAAATCGATTAGGAGCTAGTGCTTTGATGCAAGGATTAGCAGATGGTTATTTTATCTTACCTTATACAATCGGTGGTTATTTGGCAGAAATAGGTTGGAATAAAGTTTCTGATGATACACCAGAATTTAATGATGCATTAAAAGTAGTAGAAGATAATATTAAAAAATTATTATCAGTGAATGGTTCGAAATCTCCGGATTATTTCCATATGGAATTAGGTCGATTGATGTTAGATAAAGTTGGGATGTCTAGAAATAAAGCAGGTCTAGAAGAAGCATTAAGAAAAATACCCGAAATTCGCGAAAGATTCTGGCGAGAAGTAAGAGTCACAGGATCTGGTGAGTCACTAAATCAAACCTTAGAAAAAGCAGGGAGAGTTGCAGACTTTCTTGAATTTGCAGAACTTATGGCTTATGATGCACTCCATCGCGAAGAGTCTTGTGGTGGACATTTTAGAGAAGAATATCAAACCCCCGATGGAGAAGCAGTCCGAAACGATGAGAAATTTTCTTATGTTGCTGCATGGGAGTATAAAGGTGTGGGAAATACCCCTCTACTACACAAAGAAGACCTAAAATTCGAAGTGGTAAAACCATCAACTAGAAGCTATAAATAATTACAAGGAGTTGTTATGAAAATTATATTACATGTTTGGAGACAAAATGGTCCAGAGGACGAAGGAAGATTTGTACGATACGAGGTAGATAATGTAAGTACCCATTGGTCTTTTTTAGAATTGTTAGATGTTTTGAACAATCAATTGATTGAAAAAGGCGAAGAACCTGTTACTTTCGAGCATGATTGTAGAGAAGGAATTTGTGGTTGTTGTGGTTTTATGATAAATGGAGTTGCGCATGGAAGACAGTATTCTCCAGAAGGAAGAACCACAGTTTGTCAGCTCCATATGTATAAATTTAAAGATGGAGATGAATTATATCTAGAACCTTTTAGAGCAAAAGCATTCCCTGTTCTTAAAGACTTAATGGTAGATAGAAGTGCTTTTGATAAAATTATAGCAGCAGGTGGATATATTACTGTTCAAGCAGGTAACGCCCAAGATGCAAACAATATACTCATTCCCAAAGAAGTAGCGAACGAAGCTATGAATGCAGCAGAATGCATTGGATGCGGTGCATGTGTTGCTTCTTGTAAAAATGCTTCTGCGATGTTGTTTGTTTCTGCAAAAATCTCTCATTTAGGGTTGTTGCCACAAGGACAGCCAGAAAGAAAACGACGAGCACAACGAATGATTGCAAAAATGGACGAGTTAGGATTCGGAAACTGCACCAATCAATACGAATGCGAAGCAGTTTGTCCAAAAGGTATTCGAAAAGACTTTATTGGAAGAATGAATCGCGACTATATATGTTCCATTAACAAGGAAGTAGATACCAAAGATTTTGCTGGAGCGATTTAAAATTCAGGTATATTCCCCAAAAAAGATAAAAAAATCCTACCTTACCTATTTTGGTGGTATACTCTTAAATGAGTATACCACTATTTCTCTCTATTCTATAAAATTCGTAAAAATGTCTATTTCAATATATATAATAAAATCTAAGAAAGATTCAGTTTATATATATAAATGCGAAATCCAACATAGATTTAGGAGAGCAATTTAACGTTAGGAGTATTATATGAAAAAGATTCGATTATTTAGTAAAATAAATGAAGAAGAATCCATAGGGCTTAAAGAAAATGAGCGACGAATCTACACAGAAAAAGTAGATAGAAGCATCTTTGAACTTTATCGACTTCATAAAATGGACAAGTTGGTATTACAACCAGACTTTCAACGATTGCAGGTTTGGGATAATAAAAAAGCCAATCTTTTGGTGGAATCTGTTTTATGGATATTCCTTTACCAGTGATCTATTTAAACGAAGAATCTGATGGTACATTTTCTGTTGTAGATGGACAGCAACGTCTAACTGCTTTGTTTGATTTTTTCGAAAATAAATTTAGCTTAAATCATTTGATGGTATTAGAAGAAATCATTAGAAGAAATCAAAGGAAGAAAATTTCAAGATCTTCCACCAAAAGAAAAACATAAATTCGAAAATGCATCAATTCGCGTAATCCAGTTAAAAAAAATCTTCCCACGATATAAAATTCGAAATCTTCGAACGCTTGAATACCGGATCAGTTCAATTGAATGCTCAGGAACTTCGAAATTGTATTTATCACGGAAGATAAAAGAAAAAGATTTGTTGTATATAATTAAATTAAGCGAACCTCACAAACGAATGAAGGATGTAGAACTCGTTTTACGCTTTCTTGCCTTTCAACATCAGTCTTATCAAAACTATTATCCACCCATGAAGAGATTTTTGAATAACGAAATGGCGAAATACAGAAACCTAAAAGACGAAGAAGAAAGTCTAAGAGCATTGTTTAAAAAAAGTATATCTTTGATCAAAAAGATTTTTGATAAAAATGCTTTTAGTCGTTTTATTATTGGCACAAAAGAAAAGCCCTTCGGCTATTACGAAACCAACTTTAATAATGGACTCTATGATATTCTTATGTGGAGTTTTGCTTTATATAACGAAGAAGAGATTTTGTCTAATCGAGATGTTATAAGAGAAGAATTATTGTGGTTAATGACTTTTGATGAGGAATTTATCAATGCTATTTCTGGTACTGGCACAGATAATAGGATTAAGGTATTGACACGTTTTTCTAAATGGGAGAGAGCACTAAACAATCTTTTTAAACTATCTAATACAAATCCCCACAAATTTTCGTTGGAACAAAAAAAAGATTTATTGGATTACCAGCCCAATTGTGTAAATTGTGGAAATTTAATCGATTCTGTGGACGATGCTGTATTTCTTGATGTGGATTTTTATTGGCGAAAGAATCCGTCTTTTACGAGCGGCGCTAAGCTGGTACATCGATATTGCAAAAGATATGGTTCTTATAATAGGCTAAACGAAAAGAATAATACAATCGTGAAAGAAAAATCACAACCCTATAAACATATAAAAAGAGTGCATGGGGGAATACCCCAAAAAGAATATCGAACGCCCATCTTAGAAGCACTGATAAAAATGAATGGAAGTGCAACAGCAAAAGAAGTACTAGATTATGTAGAACAAAAAATGAAGAAATACTTTACCGATATAGATCGTGATGTTTTGAAGTATGGGGATCAAAGATGGGAAAAAGGGGTACATTTTGAAAGATTAAAATTAGTTCATGAAGGACTACTAAAAAAAGATTCTCCGCGTGGTGTTTGGGAAATTAGCGAAGAGAGAAGACAATATTACGAAAGACACCTAAAAAACAACCATGAATTTTAAAATAAATTAAAAAATATTTGTATATTAATTTAATATAATTAATTTAAAAAATTCTTATATAATAATATAAAAAATGCGTTTTAGAATCATTTTTTGAGGTAAAAAATTAGAAACTCATATTTTATATTTTGAAAATTACAAAAATATAATTATTGACAAATAATTTTTATCGAAAAAAATAAAAGTATGGCACTATTAATTTTTTTCTATAAAGTGTATGGGTTTATTGATTTGTTTATTGCAATTGACATTTTAAAAAAGATAGAAGATCATTTAGGAATCGATCTTTTAACTCTCTCTATTATATTTATTACTATTATAGGCATTATTTTTTATGCGGCAATTCTAGTCTATATAAGTTATCGTTTCCAGAAAAAAAGAAGAAAAGAAATCCGAGAATTTGTTCGAAGAAGTGGATTTAAGATGGCAAGGAAAAAAGAGATTATAGATATTATTTCGAATGCAAATATAGAGCTTTTTAATCAAGGTTATTCTAATGATATCGAGAATATTTTTTCATTTTTGTATAATGATACGAAAATGTTTTTTTTTGATTATAGTTTTATTATAAGATCTGGGAGGAGAAAGAGAATTTATAATTATACTATTGCAATCATCAAAACCTCCCAGAAAATTCCTTCGCTTTCTGTAAGAGAAGATTTTCTTGATGGATTGAAAGATCAGGATATCGAATTTGAATCGTATAATGGATTGCTGATAATTTATAAAACCGATAAATTATCTATGGAAGATTATCCTAAATATATCGACGAAGTAAAAAGGATCGTGGATTATTTATATAAATACAAGTTTTGATGTTTAGATACTTACAAACATTTTAATAAAAATCAAATGAGATTATCAAAATTCTGTATTTTTTCCCATTAAAATAAAAATTTGTCCTAATAAGCTATATAATATATTTATATCGAAAACCTATCAAAATAAAGAGATATTATGATTCAATTGGTTCTACAAAAAAAATTTCGAAAAACCAACCAAAAGGATAAAATATGTCAACGCCAAAGGAAATCATAGAAAATATAAGAAAAGAATTTGGAATTGATAAAGAATTGGATGACGAAGCAAAAAAAATTATAAATAACCAGCATGAAATGCTAGCTCGAGCAATCAAACAACTTTCGGTAGATTTATATTCAAAAGAAATTCATTTTGTAATGGAATTAATCCAAAATGCTGATGATAATGAATATACTGTTAAAGAACCTTTTATTCGATTTATTATTGAACAGGATAAAATCTTAGTACAAAATAACGAAAAGGGTTTTAGCGAAAAACACGTACAAGCTTTGTGTGATGTTGCAAATAGTACGAAAACCAAAAAAATGGGATATATTGGCGAAAAAGGAATTGGTTTTAAATCTGTCTTTCGCATATCCCATACACCGCAAATTTTTTCTAATGGTTTTCGGTTTGAACTACGCGGAAATGATAAGGAATTTCCTTTAAGTTATATAGTTCCCTATTGGATAGAAAATGTTCCTAATTATGTTGATTTAGGTTTAACAAATATCGTTTTACCGTTGAGAGAAGATATATCCGAAGATTTTTTTAAAAAATTTCAAGAACTCGATCCAACTTTGATATTATTTTTGCGTAAGTTGAAAAGAATCGAAATTCATAATATTATCAATCAAACTATGGATAAAATTATTCTTAAAAAAGAAAATGGTATAAGGATTATACAATATAATAACATTAAAAAAAATTATAAAGTAATTAAACAAGTTTTGAGTGTTCCAAAAGAAGTTAGAGAAGACAGAAGAAGTGAGGTAGAAGAAACAGAATTGGTGCTTGCATTCCCTTTAGATGAAAAGGGCGATGCGAAAACTGACGAAGAACAGAAAGTTTTTGTGTTTCTTCCTACACACTCTTATGGTTTTAAATTCCTAATTCAAGGAGATTTTTTGGTTACGGCCAATCGCGAAGAAATACACAAGGATAAGAAATGGAATATATGGCTTCGCGATAGTATACCTGATGTGTTAATAAAATCAATAGAAGAATTCAAAAAAGACGAAAAATTAAGTAAGAGCTATTATAATTATTTACCAGCAAAAAAAGAAATTACCGATCCATTCTTTTCTGAATTAGTTGATAAAATTTACGATAAATTAAAACAAGAAGAATGTATTTTGTCCGCATCAAATCAATGGAGAAAACCGCAGGATTTGTATATTGGTAATAAAGAAATTCGAAATATTGTTTCTAATGATGATTTAAGAAAATTTTTTAACAAAGAATATATATCAGATAAATTATCAATTCCAGAAGAAGTATTAAAACATTTAGAAATACCTCAATTCGATATAGATAAATTAATAGAATTATTACAAAATACAGATTGGCTACAAGGTCAACCTGATGAATGGTTTGTTAAACTTTATGCATATTTAAACAAAAAATTGAATGATGATCAACAACTCAAAAAAATCAGAGAACTTAAAATCATACGTTTAGAAAATCGGCAATTAACTTCTATTCAAGAGGATGTAGTTTTTCTGCCCTTAGATAAAAGAACTACTTATGGGTTCGAAAAAGATTTAAGAGTTATCAAAAGAGAAACCATCCAACCAGAAGAAGACGAAAAAGAGCAAAAAAAAGCAATCAACGATTTCTTGAAAAAATTAGGAGTCAAGAATGCATCTCCTTATGATATAATAGAAAATCATATACTAAAAATTTATGATGATGGATCATTCAAAAACAAAAGCAAAGAAAAACGAATTGGATATATTCATTATATTAAAGATCATTTAGATGATTATGAAAAAGGATTTAATAATGAAGAATTAAAAAAAAGCTATTATTTTTACTCTAATTATTCTAATGAAAAACCTTTAGATAGATTAAAAAAATCTTTGTACCTTAAATCTTATCAACTTATAGATAACAAAGAAGAATACAAAAAACCTAATGAAATCTATTTATCGAAAGAATATGGAAATAAAAATCATTTAGAAAAATTATTTAAAAATATTGAAGATATATATTTTATCCATAACGAATACATAGAAGATATCTTAGAAACATACAAAAAATTCAAGCGATATAAAGATAAAAAAAACTATATAAAAGAAAAAAGCAAAGAAATAAAAGAATGGCAAAAATTTTTTATTAAGATAGGTGTAAACGAAATTCTAAGAATCCAAGAAACAGAAAATCATGATTTAACAACTCAAGATTTAGAAAGATTAAGAAAGGGAGATAAAGGTTACGTAGAAAGGTTCAGAAATTTCGAATCTGAAGATCTAGAAAAATTATTGCAAAAAATAAATAAAGAAAGATCGAAATATTTACTTAAACACTTAGATTCTAATTGGGAAAAGTTAAAAGAATATAAAAAATTTATCTATGAATGGAGCTATCGGTCTGGTGTTAAATCGAAATCTAATAATGATTATGATGCTAATTGGATACTTTTATTAAAAAATAGTTCGTGGATTTATAATTCTAAATCAAGTTTTTCTAAACCATTAGAGGTATTTTTAGATAAAAAAGAAATCAGGGATCTTTTGGGTGATTCTGTTCATTATGTAAATATCGAAATCAAAAATAAGGATTTGATTGAATCTCTTGGAATCAATACCCAAGCAAAGGTAGATGTTGTACTTAATTATTTAAAAGTTTTAGTAACAAATCAACATAAAGATTTAGAAATATATAAAAATTTATATAAATTTTTATGTAAAAATTTTGATAAAGAATCAGAAAGAATTGTTGATTCTTTTAGGGAAAACGCGATTATTTATGTGTCAGATTCTAAAAAACTCTATCATAATTCTAAAGAAGTTATATGGAAAGATATGAGCATTATTTTTGGACAACATAAAGCATATTTAGAAAAACATTATTCCGAATTACGAAGTTTTTTCGTAGATCAATTAAAAGTAAACGAAAATGCTCATCCGAAAGATTATGCGGATGTTTTATTGAAAATGTCAGAATCAAAAGAAAGATTAACCCAAGAACAAGAACAAAAAATATGGAAAATTTACCAGGAATTAAATCGATACTTAAATCCAAGCGAAACAGAAAGTTTAATTTCCCGAGAAGATTGGTGGGAAAATTTTATAAAAAATATAAAACTTTGGTCTGATAAAAACGAATGGCAATCTACAGACTTCATCTATATAAATGATAACAAAGAATTTTATGAATTGTTCAAGAATAAGATACATTTTGTTAAAGTACCCGATGATGATTACCATCGAATTTCGTTTTTTCTAGAATCAATAAAGATACCCTATCTTTCGAAATCTGTTAAAAAACAATTAATAAATGATGAAAAAGGAACTTACGAAGAAGAACTAACACAAACGATACGAAAATTTATGCCTTATATTGTACGTAATTTATATAATTCTAATCATAATCATTATCAATTACTAAAAACAGAAGGCATTTTACAAAAATTTTTTTTAATAGAATGTTATAGTTATAATAGACTACAAGTTAAGTTGAATCTTGGTAATTATAGCGTGGATACACAAAGAGACATCCTTTTGGTTGGAAATAAATTATACATTAAAAAGGATCGGATCGACGATACAGAGTTAATTGCTATCGAACTTGGAAAACAATTATCAGAAAATGATTTTATTACAATATTATTTCACAAGAAAGATGATTCTAAAATCGAAGAATATTTAAAGAAAAAAGAGATTCCCGAATTGCCACTTCACGAACAACTAGAATTAAAAGAATTTTTAATAAAAGATAAATCTAACGTAGAAAAAGAAAGAATGAATCAAAATAACGAAATCGAAGAAGAAATGGAAATTCATTATGACGAAAGCGGAATACAAGAAAGCGAATATCAAATCAATACAAAAACGCGAGAAACTCAATCACAAAATCGATATTCTATCGGTGGGTCTAATAGATTTGATAGAAAATTTAACCTCAACAATTTAACGACCATCATTAAAGGAAATAGCGAAGAAAAAATTCAACAAGAAATAAACGAATCGTTCGAGCAAAACCAAGAAACAACAGATTGGACACCTTCTGTTTCTCCACAACAGGTTGAAGCTGTTATCGAAGATTATCAAATAAAAGAAAAGCATTACGAATATAGAGAACATAGCAGTAGCGAATTTTATAAACATTCACACGACAAAACAATAGAAAAAAAGAAAAGAGATTTAAGTTCAGAGGGAAAAAAGCGTGTTGGCAGATGGGGCGAAGAGTTTGTCTTTTATTATTTAAAAAAAGAATATATGAAAAATTTTCAATATGCAGAATTTCGAGAAACCAAAGATGGCTTTGAATTTATTCATGAGAATCAAATTTTGGCAAAAGTTATATGGGCAAATAAAGATCGAGATACGGGAGAAGGCTACGATTTTATAATAGAAGAAAATCAAACCAAAAAATACATCGAAGTAAAATCTTCTGTTGAGGAAAGCAAAGAATGGTTTGATTTATCCGAGAAGCAATGGCGATTTCTAAAACAAAACGGACAAAATTTTTATATTTATCGCGTCTATAATGCTGGCACTAACAAAGCTAAAATACAAAAAATTTATAAAATTTATAAATTATGGTTAGAGAACAAAATAACAGCATACCCTATACGCATAAAATTATAGAAAAAAAATTAGTTTGAACAATATTTTTTCGGCAAGTTGAGTTTATAAAAGAA